>JADHED010001029.1_pt1 | contig 26285 bp, 11 predicted proteins | sample 8952041 | NCBI WGS metagenome assembly JADHED01 (sample SAMN16124423, study PRJNA663239) | bioreactor sludge metagenome | isolation source: sludge (control) | place: India:Bengaluru | collected 2018-09-08
TGTGGTAGTAGTCCGAGGTCGCCGCCGTGGCCTGGTGCCAGCCATCGGCACAATCCAGCCAGGGTGGACCGAACGGACCCACGAAGCCATAGGGGCAACACGGCCCGGAGTTCCCGGGCAGCCGTTCCTCAAAGGAGTGGTTCGCGATGTACGATTCCTGGCCCGGAGGCGTGATCACCGCGGAACAGGCGCACGCCGGATCGTTCAGGTCCACCAGACCATTGGCGTCATCATCGACTCCGTTGTTGCAGATCTCCTGCGCCATCAGCACCGAAGGCATCATGGCCAACAAGCCCCAAGAACTACGGAACATCATCATCGTGAAGAGAGAGCAAAAGAAGCGAGAGTGAGAGAAGCGCAAGTTAGAGGATCATGCGCAAAGGAACGCAAGAACCCAACGAACAGGGCTGAGGGAAAGGGATGTGGGGATGATCCCGTGTTGAGCCTTGAACAAGGGGAGTTCATCCCAACAAGGCGACAAGGGAGGGTCCGCACGTCCCGTGGCATCGACACCGAGGGGCCCCCAATTTGGCCATGCGCCGCCATGGGAGCCGAATAGAGCGATGGGTGGTGTGAACGGAAGCAGCGCATGGAGCGTCGAGAGAAGAACGCGCGTTGTGAGAGGCTTGAAGGATGAGCGATGCCCTTACATCGAGACCATGGAAAGGCGTACGCTACGGATAAAAGACGCGGCAGTCCTCACGAACGTTGCCTGGCCTGATCGGACTCCGGGTCCAACGGCAACTCCAGGATGATGGAAGTACCGCGGCCCTCTTGGCTCTCCACCAACATACGCCCCCCCAGAAGCTGCATCAGATCGGCGATGATGAGCAGCCCAAGGCCTTGGATGTCGCGCTCTCCCTCCTGCCCCATGGCACCCAATGCGCCTTGGTCCTGAACACGTTGTGCATGGCGTAGTACCGGCTCTGGCATTCCCAAGCCTGAATCTTTGACCACAAGACGGTAAGCGCCACCCGACAGCACACCGGAGACCACCACTGTACCAGCGCCACTATGGGTCACAGCGTTGGCCACGGCATTGTGCAATACGATGGACAACACGTTACGATCGGTGAGTATGATGTCGTCCAAAGGCACCCGGTTCTCCAGGTGGATGTCGTTGTCCACTGCACGTTCATGCTCCCTGCTCAAGACCTCCTCCACCAGCAGGTGTACCACCACGTTGCGCGGTCGCAACTCGATACGGCCATCCTGGCGCTTCACCCATTGGAGCAGACCTTGTGCATTGGCATAGAGCTTTTCGGATGAGTTGGCCAGGTCCGCAAGACTTTCCGCCAACCGCTTCTCGGACTCTGGCAGCGATCGTCGCGAGGCACCACTGGCCACCCGTGCGATGAAACGAAGCGGGGTGACGATATCGTGCGAGATGATCGAAACCAGCATCTCCTTCATCTCCAAGGAGCGACGCAGATCGGCATTGGCCTCCACCAGCTCCCTGGTGCGGTCGGCCACCTTCCGCTCCAGTTGGATATTGCGTCGCCGCAGACGGGTCGCGTTCAGACGGATGGCACCGAGAAAGAGCAATGCCGCAGCGAGCGTACAGAGCACGATGAACCACGGACGCCTGAAGAACGGGGCCTCCACCGCGATCTGTAGCTGCACCACGTCCATATCCCCCCTGGCCTGGGCGCCCACCTTGCGGATACGCAGCCGATGGTCGCCTTGGGAAAGCCCGGTGAAGCGCAACTCCCGCTGACCGGTGGGCATGGAGGTCCAATGATCCTCTTGTTCTCCGAAAGCATACTCCAGGCGTACGTTCTCGGGATCACCCCAGTAAGCGATGGAAAGTGTCACGACCAACTCGCGATGCCCCCAGGGCAAACGGATACTGCCGTTCGGCTGACGTTCGCCGTTCACCAGCACGGACTCCAGATGGATATCCTGGTGCGGATAGGCATCAGGAATGGTTCCGGGCCTGAACCAGACCAGGCCATCCATGGTGGGTAACGAAGCCCATCCGCTCCGGGTGCGTACATAGGAAGGTGAACAACCGCCGTTGAACTCGGCGTTATTGATGCCCGCCTTCTTGCCGTAATAGGCATAGAAAGTACGTTGCGTGGTGTCCCGGGTCCAAGCCTCCAGATCGGTCAACTTCACCCGGAACAGGCCTTGGTTGGTGCTCATCCAGAGGAATCCCGCCTCATCCGGCATGAAAGAATGCACGTGAGAAAGAAAGCCCTGCTCATCCTGCGGAAGACGGTAGATGTGTCCATCGGGCCGCACCATGTAAGCCCCACCGCCGTAGGATCCAACGAACACATTCCCATCGACGACCTCCAGGGTCCGGGCACAGATGCGTTCCAATCCTTTCACCGGTTCCCAACCACCCTGTTCCACGGCGCGGAACACACCGATACAAGAGGCCATCCACAATTCGCCCTTCGGGGTGCGGCAGAGCGAAGTAGGCCTGGCGGAAAGATCACCTACGGCAAGCGGATGCGTCAAGGTGATGACGCTATCGACGGCCTGGTGCACCCCGTTGCCTGCTCCGACCCACACCACCCCCTTCTCCTCCAGAAAGCACAACGGACGTATACCCACCCGCAACACTTTCTCCTGTTGGGTGCTGCGATCGAATCGGAAAAGCGTATCGCCCCGACCATACCAGTAGCGATCCTGACCATCGCGCAGTACAGCGTTCTCATTGAACCCCTTGATCGCGGCATGCTCACCCGTGCAACCGTCCGCGCCGAAAAGCTTGGAGCCTCGGCGCGTACTGGTGATCACCTCGTCCTCCCCGAACGAAGCCTGTGCATTGTAGGCGTTGTTCACCCCTTCAGAAATGCCCTCGCAGAGTAAGCTGCGCATGCGCTGCCTCCGAAAAATGAAGAGGCCCTTGGTATCTGTGCCCACAGCGAGCGCATCCGATCCATCCAGCCAGATCAGGTCACCCACCTTCTGTCCTTCCGGCAGATCCACCGCGATGTGCTTGGCGTTAAGGGCGCTTCCATCGGCCTCGGCCTTGAGCACATACAGCCGGTCCCCGATCACCAGTGTGGTCCGATCACCCTGCGTATCCCAGAACAGACGCCACGTCAATTGCCCCTTGCGCACCTCGGGTGCAGGCAGCCCTCGGGTCACCACCGGGTACACCTTTCCTTCATCCACCACCAAGCGGTAGAAGGCACCCATGGAATCCAGGACGAAGACATGACCACCGGTCATGAAGATGTGCGCGGACCGCCCCATGGGCACCTTGATCCTGCGCAGAAGCCGAGTATCCTGGTATACCAGTACCTCGTTATCGGCCCGCAAGCACCAACGTCCCTCGGACAAGGGCACGCTGCGCACCACGAAAGGCCACTCTTCCTTCAGTGGCATCGCCGAATCGGGATCCATGACCTTGACGGCCAATGCCGCCGTACCGATGGCCCCGGAGAATCGGGAAGCATACTGCCGGGTCGGTGCATCGCCGGTTATGGAAAGTAACGTCTCCTGGCGGTAGAGGAACTGTCTGCAGCCAGCGTCGCGGACCACGAAATCGCCCTCCGTGGTGGGTTGGATCTCCAAGACCCGGGAAGGCTTCATTCCTTCCGCAGAAGGGATACCGAGTTGCTTGAAATGATGACCATCGAACCGGACCAACCCACCTTCGGTACCGATGAGGAGGGCGCCCCAGCGGTCGCGCACCATCACATGCACCCGGTTCTGGAGCAGGCCGTTCTCGGACATGTATTGCTCCCGATGCCAGGTCTCTTGGGCGTTCAAGGGCTTTGACCAGATCGCAACGAGCGCCAATACCCCGAACGCGAACCGAAGAGTGGCGGTGCAGAGCCGGTTCATGAAGGCGAGGACCGGTGCAGCACGACCAGTGTCTGAAGGTCGATGAGGTTGGACACCCCGAGCTTATCGAACAGGCGTGCCTTATACGTGGCCACGGTGGAAGGTTGTACACCAAGCCTCGCCGAGATCTCCTTCACCCCTTTGCCTTCGAGCAGGTCCTCCATCACGGCGATCTCGCGATCCGAGAGTTGGCTGAACGGATCGCGGATGCTCTCGGACTTCTTCTCCAGGAATTGCATCTCGGTGCGTGGGCTCATGTACTCGAACCCCTGCAGTACGCGTCGGATGGCACGGACCACTTCCTCTTCGCTGCTTTCCTTGCTCAGGTAGCCCACTCCACCCAAGGCAAGCACCCGTTGCGCATACACCGCCTCGGAGCGCATGCTATACACCAACACCCGCATCGCAGGGTGCTCCTTGCAGATACGCTCCAAGTGATCCAATGCGCTACCGTCGGTCATTTGCAGATCGAGGATGAGCAGATCGGGCACCCATTCGCTCAAGAGCGCATGCAATTCCTTGATGCTGGCGGCCTCCTTGATGGCTGATGCCTTGAACTGATCGTGGATGAGGTCCTGAAGACCACGCCGTACGATCATGTGGTCATCCGCGATCAGGAACCGATTGGTTCCTTGTAACGCCTGCTGCTCCATGCTTCAGATTTCGGGATACGTGGCAAAAATTCTACAAATCGTCCGGATGAGACGCGGCTAATTTTGGCACGAATTCTCGGTGAGAGGAGGATTCAAACTTATCGGTTCCTGTTCGAGTTTCCATTTCGACGTGTGGGTCGTCAAGAGAGAGGCTGATCCGCACGATCCCCCGAAGGAAAGCCTCGCCAGGAGTTTTGCCGAAGTCCTGCCTCCGGGTCATGGGGCGTTGAGAGCGCCAGAGAGACCATTGACCCGGAGGTGGACCGGCCTAAAGGTAACGGATCGGCCTTTAGATCACAAGCGCTATCTAACGACAGTCCTACCCTTTTGAAGGGGCTTTTCGACGCGGAGGCAGGACCCGTCGGACCCAAAGGGCCGCAGGATGGCCCGATCATATCCAACTGCCTGAGCATCCGGCAGAATGGCATGGTCAGGCCACACCATTGACCCCACAACGGGTAACGATCGATGTGCCAATAAGCGACCATTGGGTGATGAACATTGGTGCGCGAATGTCGGATACCTCGTACATTTCGCACCTCTCAGTTCTCTCACTCTCTTGATCCGATCACATTTCCTTCCGGCGGGCATTGCCGCCTTATTCGTGCTATCCACCCTGGTGGGAGCTGGCCCAGCGCCCCATGCACCAGGGGATCGAGCGGCTGCCATGGGCATGGTCACGGACAGTGCCATGGTGGTCAGCGCACACCCATTGGCCACGGCCGTCGGCGTCTCGGTGCTGCAACAGGGGGGCAACGCGGTGGATGCTGCGGTGGCCGTTCATTGGGCGTTGTCCGTGGTGGCCCCCTGGGCTGGCAACATCGGGGGTGGTGGCCTTCTGGTGATCCGCGATGCCGACGGTACCGTGCATACGTTGGACTTCCGCGAGACCGCCCCAGCAGCAGCAAGCCGTGACATGTATCTGGATACGGCCGGGCACCCGATCAACAACCTCAGCCTCATTGGCCATCGGGCCGTGGGCGTACCGGGAAGTGTGGCCGGCCTCTTCGCGGTTCACGACAGCCTTGGCAGGCTTCCAATGGCTCGATTGATCCAGCCGTCGATCGATCTGGCCATAGCGGGTTTTCCACTGACGGAGCTTGAGGCCCATGAGCTGAACGCGAAGCTGGCGAGCATCCAAAGTGCAAGCACGAAGCCCAACGCCTATGGGGCCAAGAGCAACTGGATCGCGGGAGACACGCTAAGGCTCCCGGAACTGGCTCGAACGTTGGAGCGGATCCGTGATGGCGGTAGTGCCGAGTTCTATCGTGGCCACACGGCCGACCTGATCGTGGCCGAGATGCTACGGGGAGGTGGCCTGATCGACCACGAGGACCTGGCCGGATACCGGCCGGTGTGGCGAGAGCCGATCACAGGCACCTACCGCGACCTGGAGATCATCAGCATGGGTCCTCCATCGAGTGGTGGGATCGTGCTGATCCAAGCGTTGAAGGCAATCGAGCAGGCGAACATCCGCGTCTCGGGCTGGCAGAAAGCGGCCACCATACACCGCATGGTGGAGGCCGAGCGCAGGGCCTTCGCGGATCGGGCCTTTCTGCTGGGCGATCCGGATTTCGTGCGGATCCCTGTGGATCGCCTGGTATCCGAAGATTACGTAGCCGAGCGCATGGCCGATTTCCAAGAGCTCCGGGCCACGCCCAGTTCAAGTGTACACGCCGGGGACCCCTTGGCCGAATCGGAACATACCACGCACTTCTCCATCGTGGACGAAGAAGGCAATGCGGTATCGTGCACCACCACCTTGAACGGATCCTATGGATCAGGGGTGGTGGTCGGTGGAGCGGGTTTCGTGCTGAACAACGAAATGGACGACTTCAGCATCGGCTGCAACACGCCGAACCGGTATGGGCTGGTGGGCAGCACGGCGAACGCGATCGAACCGGGCAAGCGGATGCTCTCCTCGATGGCACCGACCATCGTGACCAAACGAGGGCAACTCTTCATGGTGCTGGGTAGTCCCGGTGGGGCCACCATTCCCACCTCCGTGCTCCAGACGTTGGTGAACGTGGTGGACCATGGCATGACGGCCAAACAGGCCGTTACCGCGCCGCGTTTCCATCACCAGTGGAAACCGGACACGATCCGGGTGGAGGCCAAGGCGATCAGTCCAGAGGACAGCCTTGCCTTGGTGCGGATGGGGCATCGGTTCAAAGTGCGGGCACCGATCGGGCGTGTGGATGCGATCCTGGTACTGCCTGACGGTCGGCTGGAAGCCGGTTCCGATCCTCGAGGCGACGACTCGGCTGCGGGGTACTGACCCCACACCGGACTCAGCAGAGTGCTGTTCACCTCGGCAGTGTCAGTGTGGTATCCCAGAAGTTCATGAACATCTCCGACCTTCTTTCGCCTTCCTGCCGCGTTGGAGCATTTCGCCGTAGCACCCGCTACGCCGTGCCTATTCAGCCTTGCATGAAGGCGAAATAGGCGCAGATCTTCAGTCATACCCATTCGCACGATGAAGTAGGCCGATCGACCCGGTCTATCTCCGCATGACTTCTCCGTCGTGATCGTTCCGTAGCACCGGCCTTCGGTTGCTTCGTTCCTGGCGGTCCACGCCTTCGGCCCTACAACAGATCCCTCGGATCCTGTGAAAAATAATCGCGTAATCACGGCCGCTGTTGCATGTCCAAATGGTTTGAATGGTCCATGCGGTCCTGGTAAGCGGAACCATCCGATACGGTGGCCCGAATGGCCACCATCCTCCAACTTGGAAAGGCCCCAGAACACCAACGGGCCATCGTACGAACGATGACCCGCCGGCTCCCCTGGTCCCTACCCTACCTACTTCGACAAGACCTTGAATTCGGTACGTCGGTTGCGTTGGTGTTGATCCTCGGAACACTGGTCGCAAGCACAAGGTTCACTGGGTTGGCTTTCGCCATAACCCTTGCTGGTGATCCGATCCTTGGGCACGCCTTTGCTGATGATGTAGTCCACCGCGCTCTTGGCGCGCTTCTGCGACAAGGTGAGGTTGTAGGCATCCTTTCCTCGACAGTCGGTGTGTGAACTGAGTTCGATCTTCACCGTTGGGTTGTCCTGCAGGGTGGCCACCAACTTGTCCAGCTCCAATGCCGCATCGGGCCTGATGTTCGACTTGTTGTAGTCGTAGAAGATGTTCTCCAGGCGTACCACCTGATCCACCTCGAGCGGGAAGAGCTTGAAGTCGTTGGTGATCACACCGTTCGGTTTCCCCTTGGTGGAGATCCGAGCGCTCTGCTTGAAGAATCCTTCCTTCTCGACTTTAAGGCGGTAATCCGATTCGGGTTTGAGAGCGAACGCATACTTGCCCGAAGCGTCGGTGAGAACGGACTCGATCAGGTTGCCTTGCGCATCCAGGAGCTCCACCTTCACGCCCTCCAAGGGTGCGCCTGTATCACCATTACTCACGATGCCCTCCGCAGCATAGTCATACTTCTGCATCTCCACCACGATGTTCTCCAGATCGTCCTCGTTGGTGCTCACGTTCACCACTTGTTGGAAGTAGCCGTTCCTGTTCACGACGAGCACATACTTGTCCTGGTACGGTGTTTCCACCTTGAACTTGCCTCCGGGGAGCGCTTCCACCTTGACACGGTCCATGAACCGGCCATCCGCATCCTTCAGTTGAATGCTGGCACCTTCGATGGGGATCTTGGTCTCCTTATCGATGACGATACCGGCGAGATACACCGTTGGTGGACGGATGGTACAGCCGTAGATATCGTCACTACCCTGACCGCCTGGCCTGTCACTGGCGAAAAAGCCGGTGGTATCGTTGAAGAAGATCAGCCCGTGATCATTGAACCGCGTGTTCATCGGGTAGCCAAGGTTGAACACCTTACCGGGCCCCGCCTTCGCAAGCCGGGAATAGAAGATATCGTATCCGCCCAAACCTGGATGCCCGGTACTCACGAAGTAGAGCGTACTATCGCGATGCAGGAATGGGAACAACTCATCGCCCGAGGTGTTGACCGTCGGTCCCATATTGATGGGTGCGCCCCATTGATTCCCGAGGTTCTCGCAGTACCAGATGTCCGTTCCACCGGAACCACCGGCGCGATCACTGGCGAAGAAGAGCTTTCGGCCATCGGGGCTGATGCATGGGTGGCCATAATTGGCATCTGGATCATTGTGCTCGAACGGCACAAGGTTGCCCCATTCCGGTTGACCGAACTCGCCGGTGACCACATCGCTATGGAAGATGGCCAGGTTCAGTTCTCCCTTGGTGTTCTTCTCGAGCGTCCCGTAGTAATAGTTGTTCCGGGTGAAATAAAGGCGGTTGGCCACCGAATCGAAAGTACCCACGCCATCGTGATAGCGGCTGTTCACATCCTTACGCATCACCAGTGCTTCCTCAGCGGTCTCTCCTTTCCATAGGGCGGTGTACAGGTTCAGGAAGGGTTGTTCGTCCCATACATACATTCGGTTCCCACCCGAACCTTCGCCACGTGCACTGGCGAAGAGGAGCAGCTCTTCCATGATACTGGGAGCCAGATCGGCCTGTGGGGAATTGATCGGCAGTGTACGGATCGTGGCACTGGCACTATCGCGCAGCAGGCGTTCGAAGATCCTGGGATTGTCCAGATACCCTCTTACACGGTCATCCTCTGGACGTAAGGTGGCATAGGTCCCATACCATTCCAAGGCTTCCGGATACTTGCCGTTGGCGCGCAGCTGTTCGGCGTAGGCGAAGACATCGTCGGGAGTCTGGCTACCGGTACCCATCAACTTCAGGTAGATGGCCTCAGCCTTCAGCGGCTGGCCCATTTTCCGATAGGCCAACGCCAGTTTTCGCATATCATTCGGCTGGGCCGACCCCTTGGCCACCAGATCCTCATAGATGGAGGCCATCTGTGGGTAGTTGAACTGCTCGGCGGCTCTATCCGCCATCCGCTCCTTCAGCTTCTGCGCCTGTGAAGCCACAGGAAGGAAAAGGATCTGGAGCAGGGCGAAAAGCAACACCGTGAAGTGTGCGCGGTTCGGTCGCATGGTGTTGGTCATGATCAGAAGTAACGGGGTGAACGGATCCCTTTCGGTTTCTTACCCAGGTCTAAGCCGAGCATCACCTCGTGCGATCCACCGCTGTAGTTGCGGAGCGTGCTCAGCGGGTAGTCATATGCGTATCCCACGCTCAGGTCATCCGTGATGTGATATTGCGCAAGGGCTCCGATGGCATCGGTGTGGCGATACATGGCACCCAACCAGAACTTCTCGTAGAACAGGAAATTCGCACTGATATCGAAGCTGATCGGTGCGCCCTGTACGGCCTTCAGGAGGAAGGTGGGTTTGAACTTGTGGTAGAGCCCCATATCGAACACGTACCCCCCAGTAAGGAAGTAGTGAGGACGCTGACCGGGCGAGGAGACGAAGGCCAGTGAGTCCGTTTCAAAGAACTCGGTGCGCAGCAACTTCGGCGTGCTGAGCCCGAGGAAATAGCGGTCGCTGTAGTACATGACACCGAAGCCGAACTGTGGGTCGAGCTTGGTGGACACGTTCTGCTGGAACACCTGGTCGCCTTGGACAAGCGGATTCAGGTCTGCGAATTGACCCTGGAAGAGGTTCAAGCCACCCTTGATGCCAAAGGCGAGCTTGGCGTCGCCCATGAAGATGCGATACGCGAAGTCGGCCATGAAGGTGTACTGTGTGATGGGCCCATGACTATCGCGCATAACGGTTCCACCCAGGGCGATGCTTTCGCGACCAAGGGGTGAATGCACGGTGAGCGTTTGTGTGGTGGGAGCACCTTCAAAGCCCACCCATTGGTGACGGCTGAGTGCTTTTAGGCTGACCCGGTCGGCACTTCCGGCATAGGCCGGATTGAGCGCGAGCAGGTTGAACATGTACTGGGTGAATTGCGGATCCTGCTGAGCCGAGAGGCCCAAAGCCATCAGCATGGCGACCGAGGCCCCCTTGATCCGGTGTGCGATACTGTTCATCTGATCGTTCATATTGCGCAGAGCTGTTGAACGCGTTCTCATTAGCGGCGCAGGTAGATGTAACCGGTGAAGGACTCGTCGCCCGTTCCGGGATCAAGCACATAGTAGTACGTGCTTTCCGGCAGGCGTTCGCCGAAAGCGGCCCCGAACTGGCTGGTACCATCCCAAGTATTGGTGTAGGGTGTTGCCTCGAACACCTTGTTGCCCCATCGGTTGAAGACGGTGAACGAGTTGTTGGGGTAGTACTGGATGTTGTCGATGGTGTAGACATCGTTCACTCCATCACCATTGGGTGAGAAAGCGTTCGGGATGGTGAGGGTCAGGCAATCCTTGAGCACGATGCGGACGGTATCCGTTGTAGTTCCGCAATCACCATTGTCCAGGGTCCACACGAACACATTGGTTCCCAGCGCAAGTGCGGTAACGGTGGTATTGTGATCGCCCGGTGTGGTGATGGTTCCACTGCCCGCAACGAGGCTCCAGTGGCCGGAAGCCGTGCTGGTGGCCGGTTCGGCCGCCAACGTGGCCGTGGTGGTCTGGTGCTGGCAGAGCTGTTGGTCATCCCCTGCATCAGCCGCCGGCACGGTATGATCATGGACGTGGATGGTGATGCGGTCGCTGGTCGTGCCGCACGGGCCGTTGTTCACGAGCCATTCGAACACGTTGGCCCCAAGTCCAAGTCCGGTGATGGCCGAGAACGGGTCGGCTGGATCAGTGATGGTCGCCGTGCCGCTCACGAGCGACCACTGCCCGGTGGCAGGCGCTGCTGGTGCGCTAGCGAACATGGTGACCGGCTCCGTGATCGGCGTGCAGAACTCTTGATCAGGGCCTGCGGCGGCCGGGGCACTGGAGGCATCGAACACGGTGATGGTCACCTCATCCGTAGTGGGGCCGCTGCCGCATGGGCCATTGTCCACCACCCATTGCAAGGTGTATACACCAACGGCGAGTCCGGAAATGGTGCTGGTGGGCGAGTTGGGATCGCTGAGCGTGGCACTACCGTTCACGAACACCCAGGTGCCGGTGGCCGGGAAGGTGACAGCACTACCCGCCAGGGTGGTATTGCTGGCCGGCGTGCAAAGCTGCTGATCAGCGCCTGCGTTGGCCACAGGGTGTTGATCATCGAACACGGTGATGGTCACTTCATCCTGTGTGGTGCCGCACGGGCCGTTGGAGATGGTCCATCGCAAGGTGTTCGTTCCAACGGTAAGACCGCTGACCGTGGCCGTGGGCGAAGAGGGATCGCCAACCGTGGCACCGCCCGTGACGACGGTCCATGTACCCGTTGCCGGGAACACCACCGCATTGGCCGCGAGCGTCGCACTGGTGGTGGGTGTGCAGAACTCTTGGTCGGGTCCGGCCTCGGCATCCGGCGCCGTATCGTCGTAGATGAACACCTGTTGCGCCGCACTTGAGCTACCGCATGTACCATTATCGATGGTCCAGGTGAAGGTGTGCTGTCCTACACCAAGCCCGGACACCACGGAGGCTGGATCGTTGGGCGTGACGATGGTTCCACTGGTGCCGGACCATGTACCGACCGCAGGGAAAACAGGCGTACTTCCCTGAAGGGTGATATCATCGACCGGTGTGCAGGCCTGGATGCTTTCGCCCGTGGTGGCAGCTGGAGCCTGGCCGTCGTACACGCGGATGGTGAGGGTATCGGTGCTCGGAGGACCGAAGCCACAGATGCCGTTGTAGATCTCGTACACGAGGACATGCTCACCCACACCCAGGCCGGATACCGCACTGGTGGGGTCGTTCGGGTCGGCGATAACGGCCGTACCACTGATCACGGACCAGGTGCCCACACCTGGGATAGCCGGTGTATTCCCGGTCAAGGTGGTGGCATCCTGGGGCGTGCAGAGTTGCTGATCAGGTCCGGCTGCGGCCAGGGGTGCTGCAGGATCGTAGACATACACGCTCATCGTGTCGGAAAGCACACCATTGTTCGGGCATGGATCCCACGCGAGGGTCCAGACGAAGGTGTTGATGCCTTGAGAAAGGCCAGTGACATGCGTTGTCGGATCATGCGGATCGGTAACCTGTCCGGTACCCGCGATCAGTGTCCAGGTCCCTTCCGCCGGTGCCGGCGGCTGCACACCTTGCAGGCTGATCTCCGTGAGTGGCAAGCACTGCTGCAGGTCAGGCCCAGCGTTGGCTGCAGCGGTGGTGTCGTCGTACAAGGTCACATCCACGAGGTCCACGGTAAGACCGTTGGCACAAGGCCCATTGTAGACCTCCCATTGGAAGCGGTTCAGGCCGAGGCCCAGGTCCGTGATGATCGTGTTGGGATCGTTCGGGTTCTGCGGCACTCCGGTTCCGATCAAGGTGGTCCAGGTGCCGACAGCGGGGAAGATGAGGCTTGAGCCGGCCATGAACACCGAATCATCGGGCATGCAGAGCTCTTGATCGAGGCCCGCATTGGCGATCGCATTGTTCGGATCGAACACGTAGATGCTCACCGAGTCCACGGTGGTCACGCAGATGCCCCCTTGGAGCGTCCAGGTGAAGATGTTCTCACCCACGGAGAGTCCGGAAACGGTCGTACTGGGTGCATTGGGATCAGCGATCGCACCCGTGCCCTGTACGCGGGCCCAAGTACCAATGGCCGCACCCACCGGTGCATTACCCACGAGGTTCGCATTTTCGTCCGGCGCGCAGAACTCCTGATCCGGTCCGGCATCAGCGGGCGGAGCAGAAGCATCGAAGAGCACGATGTCCACCAGGTCGCTGGTGAGCTGGTTCGCACAACCACCGTTATAGACCTCCCACCGGAAGGTGTTGACGCCGATACCCAGATCGGTGATGACCCCCACTGGGTTGGTAGGATCGGCGATGGTACCCTGCCCGGACACGAGGGTCCAGGTACCGGTGGCCGGGAACGTGTAGCTGGACCCCTCCATGATGGCCTGCGTCACCGGAGTGCATACCTGTTGGTCCGCACCGGCGCTGGCATCGGGGTTGTTCTCGTCGAACACATAGATGGTGACGAGATCATCGGTCAAGCTGTTGGCACAAGGTCCGTTGGTCACGGTCCAGAGGAAGATGTTCTCCCCGATCGCCAGGTCGGTGACCTGCGTAGTGGGCGAGGTCGGATCGGCCAGGGTTCCGGAACCGCTCACCAGTTGCCAATGCCCACTGGCCGGTGCGATGATGGCACTACCCTGCATGTTCGTCACCGGAGCGCTGGAGCAGAGTTCTTGATCGGGTCCGGCATCGGCCACGGGGTTGTTCTCATCAAAGAGGCGGATCACCACCTGATCGCTCGTGATACCGGAGGAGCATGGGCCGTTGTCCACGGTCCACGCCAATACGATGGTACCCACGCCGAGATCCGTGATGGAGGTATGTGGGTCGGTGGGGTGTGCGATGGTGGCCGTACCACTGACCACGGTCCAAGTACCGATGGCCGGGAACACCACAGGGCTGGCCTGCATGGTAGTGTTCGTGGTCGGCGTACACAGGTCCTGATCGGCACCGGCATCGGCGCTGGCGTTGTTCTCGTCGAACACGAAGATGGAGACCCGGTCGGTGGTGATGCCCGACGCGCAGGGGCCATTGTCCACGGTCCATTCGAACACGTTCTCACCGATGCTCAGATCGAAGATGGTGGTGGTGGGGCTGTTCGGGTTGGCGATGGTCCCCGTGCCACTGACCAAGGTCCAGGTGCCCACCGCCGGGAAGGTGACGGCGCTGCCAGCCATGGTCGTGGTGGCCACATTGATGGTGCACAGCTCTTGATCCGGGCCCGCGAAGGCGAGCGGATTCTCATCGAAATACACGAAGATGCTCACCTGGTCGGTGGTGCCACTGGTTGCGCATGGTCCGTTGTCCACGGTCCACTGGAAGATGTTCTCGCCGATGGCCAGGTCCGTCACCGTTGTGTTCGGATCATTGGGATCGGTAATGGTACCGGACCCGGAGATGAGGGTCCATGTGCCTTGCGCAGGCAGGGTCACGCCACTTCCGGCAAGCGTGGTGCTCGTGTTCGGTGTGCACAACGACTGGTCAGGACCAGCATCGGCCTGCTGGTTATTGAGGTCGAAGAGCAGGAGGCTCACCTCATCGGTGGTGGTGCCATTGGCACAGGGGCCATTGTCCACGGTCCAGCGGAACACGTTCACTCCTACAGCGAGATCCGTGACGGTCGTATTCGGCGAATTGGCATCGGTGATCGTGCCCTGTCCACTCACGAGGACCCAAGTACCCACCGCAGGGAAAGTCACTGGACTGCCATCCAGCGTGGCGATGGTGTTCGGTGTGCACAACTCCTGATCGGCACCTGCGTCAGCATCGGGGTTCTGCTCATCGAAGATGAAGATGCTCACGCGGTCGGAGGTGGTTCCATTCGCGCAGGGGCCGTTATCCACGGTCCATTCCAGCACCACTTCACCCACAACAAGGCCGGTGATCGCGGTGTTCGGGTCATTTGGATCGGCGATGGCCGCCGTGCCACTGATCACGGTCCAAGTGCCAACCGCCGGCACGATGACCGGGCTGCCACTGAGCGTTGTACTGTTGATGGGTGAGCAATGCTGTTGATCCGCACCCGCGTCGGCATTCACATTGTTCTCATCGTACACCAGGATCCGGACCTGGTCGGTGGTGATCCCATTGGCACAGGGTCCATTGTCCACGGTCCAGGTGAAGATGTTGATGCCGATGGAGAGACCCGAGACCAGCGTGTTCGGATCGGCAGGATCGGCGATCACACCGGTCCCTTGGGTGAGCGACCATACACCGGTCGCCGGCGCGTTGACCGCATTCCCAGCGAGGCTGGTGGTGGATGCAGGCGAGCACAACTCCTGATCGGGTCCGGCATTGGCCGATGCCCCACCCGCATCGAACACGAAGATGGAGACCCTGTCAGTGGTCAACGGGTTGGCACAAGGGCCATTGGTCACGGTCCACTCGAAGATGTTCTCTCCGATGGCAAGTCCGGTCACACCGCTGTTCGGGTCCGTTGGTGAGGTGATCACGCCGGAGCCGCTCACCAAGGTCCAAGAGCCAGTAGCCGGGAAAATGACGGTGCTGCCGGCGAGCGTAGCAGTGCTGTTCGGTGTGCAGATCTCCTGATCGGGACCGGCGTTCGCCACGGGGTTGGTGGCATCGAACACATAGATGGTCACCAGGTCCGAAGTGGTACCACAAGAACCGTTGTTGATGGACCACTGGAAAACGTTGGCACCAGGGGCCAATCCGGTCACTGTACTGTTCGGGTTGTTGGGTGCCGAGATGGTGCCCACACCCGAGATACGGGTCCAGGTGCCCACGGCCGAGCCCACAGGGGCATTGCCCACAAGGGTCACCGAAGCCACAGGGGTGCAGACCTCCTGATCGGGCCCGGCATTGGCCACGGCCGCTCCTTGATCGAACACGAAGATGCTGACCAGATCACTGGTGATGGGGTCGGGGCATACTCCGTTGTTCACCTGCCAGCGGAACACGTTCTCACCTACAGCCAGTCCGCTCACGGCCGTGGTCGCCGCCGTCGGGTTGGCGATGGTGCCGGCTCCACTCACCAGGGTCCATTGCCCCACGGCCGGGAGAATGATGTTGCTCCCTACGAGCGTGGCGCTGGTCGTTGGCGTACAAAGGTTCTGATCGGGGCCAGCATTGGCCACCGGATGGTTCTGGTCATACACCAGGACCGAGATGAGGTCACTGGTGACGCCACAGGCCCCGTTATCGATGCTCCAACGGAGGATGTTGACCCCTACGGCCAACCCCGTGACGGTGGTGTTCGCTGCGGTGGCATTGGTGAAGTTGGCCGCGCCCTGCACCACGGTCCACGAACCGGTGGCAACACCGGTGGGTGCGTTCGCGGCCATGGTGACCGTGGAGGAAGCACCACATACGCTCTGGTCGGGACCGGCCAGTGCTGCTTGCGCGGTACCATCGGCCACCACCACGAGCGAAGTACTGCTGGAGACCGGGTTCGGGCATACCCCGTTGTTCACGGTCCAGGTGAATGAATAGTTACCTGTGGTCAAGCCCGTCACCTGGGTGGTCGGTGAGTTGGGGTTCACGATGGTGGCCGGGCTTCCCACCACGGTCCACACACCGGTGGCCGGGAAGATCACCGCACTGCCTTCGAGGGTGATACTGTTGCCCGCCGACGTACAAACGCTCTGATCCGGGCCGGATGCGGCCACCGGATTGTTCGGATCGTATACGAAGATGCTCATCTGGTCGGTGGTGATCCCGCTGGCGCAGGGTCCATTGTCCACCGTCCATTGGAAGATGTTCTGTCCCACTTGCAGGTCGGTGACCGATGTGGTGGGGTTGCTTGGATCCACGATGGTTCCGGTACCGCTCACCAGGGTCCACATCCCGGTGGACGGAGAAGCCACTGCACTGCCCGCCATGGTGGTCGTCCCACTGGTGGTACACAACGACTGGTCCGGGCCTGCATTGGCGCTCGGCGCATCACTATCGAACACGAACACACGCACCAGATCATTGGTGTTGCCGTTGGCACAAGGGCCATTGCTCACGCTCCAGCGGAATTCGCTGATACCAAGCGGCAGACCGGTGATGGCGGTGGAGGGGCTGCTCGGATCCACGATGATGCCCCCACCGGACACGAGGGTCCATGTCCCCGTCGCAGGTGCGGTAAGGCCGCTCCCCGCCATCACCACCGTGTTCGGGGCAACAGGAACGCAGATGCTCTGATCTGGCCCGGCGTTCGCCACCGGGTTGTTGGGGTCGTAGCGCAGGATCGCCACCTCATCCGATGTCGACCCACATGGGCCATTGTTCACGGTCCAACGCAGAACCGTGGTTCCCAGCGGAAGTCCAGAGATCGAGGTGGAAGCGTTGTTCGCATTGGCGAACGTTGCGGCACCGCTCACCACGGTCCAGGTACCGGTGGCCGGTGCTTGCACGGCGTTGCCCGCCAGAACGGTGGCTGCCACTCCGCACAGCTGCTGGTCGGTACCCGCATTGGCAGCGGCTGTGGCAGGATCGAAGATGGTGATCGAGACCGTCGATGTGGTCGTGCTGTTCGGGCAGGCGCCATTATTGATGCTCCACTGATACACATTCACCCCCAGGGCTGCGCCGGTCACGGTGGTCGTGGGGCTGTTGGCATTGGCGAACACACCCGCACCGCTCACCACCGACCAGGTGCCCGTTCCGGGTGCTGTGGCCGAGTTGGCCGCAAGCGTGATCGAGCTGACCGGTGCGCAGAGGTTCTGTGCGGGCCCCGCATTGGCCACCGGTGCATTGCGATCGAACACGCGGATCACGACATCATCGCTGCTCGTATTGGGCACACAAGGGCCATTGTTGATAGTCCACCGCAGGGTGGTCACCCCCACCGGGATATTGCTGACGGTGGTGGTCGGTGAGTTCGGTGTGGTGATCGTGGCCGCACCGCTCACCACGGTCCAGGTCCCCGTGGCCGGAGCCACCGCAGCATTGGCCGCCAAGGTGGTGCTGGCCAACGAGGAGGATCCGACGGTACAGAGGTCTTGATCCGGGCCGGCGGAAGCCGCAGGCGCACTGCCATCGAAGCGGGTAATGGTGACCTGTGAGGTGGTGACACCGTTGGCGCAGGGGCCGTTGCTCAGTGTCCACTGGAACGTGTTCGTACCGATCGACAAGCCCGACACGGTGGTGGTGGGACTGGTCGAATTGGCGAACGTACCCGTACCGGTCACCACGGTCCATTGGCCCGTGGCCGGTGTCAGCGGTGCGTTGGCCGCCAAGGTGGCATTGGCTGCGCAAACCTGTTGGTTCGGTCCCGCGTTGGCATTGGGGCTGGCCGGGTTGAACACCACGATATCCACTTCATCGAAGGAGGACGGCGGCGTGCATGGGCCATTGTTGATGGTCCAGCGGAACCGGTTCAAGCCCATGGAGAGTCCGGTCACCGTTGTGTTCCTGAGCGCGGCGTTGGCGAAAGTTCCGGTACCGGTCACCACGGTCCATTGGCCCGATGCCGGAGCGATGGGTGCATTGGCCGCGAGGGTGGTGGAAAGGTTGGGTGCGCACAACTGCTGATCGGCACCGGCATTGGCTGCAGGCTGGGTGTTGCTGAACACCCGGATGCTCACCTGCGCGCTCGTCGGCGGGGTGCAAGCACCATTGTCGATGGTCCATCGGAACACGTTGGTCCCTTGGCCCAATCCGGTCACGGTGGAGTTCGGGCTGTTCGGGGAGGTGACCACGCCAGCACCACTTACCAAGGTCCAAGTACCTACGGCCGGTGCCGTGGCCGTATTGGCCGCCAAGGTGGCCGTGGTGGTCGGCAGGCACAGATCCTGGGCCGGACCTGCGTTGGCAACCGGATGTCCCGGATCATAAGCCTGGATGGTCACCTCATCGGAGGTCGTTCCACACGTGTGGTAGTTCACGGTCCACCGATAGATGTTGGTACCTGGGCTCATCCCGCTCACGGTGGTGGTGGGGCTTGTGGGCGTGGCGAACGTACCGGTGCCTTGCACCACGGTCCATGATCCCGGAGCCTGTGCAAAAGGTTGCAGGGCAGCGAGCGTCGTGGAAAACCCACATACGCTCTGATCCGGACCTGCGCTCGCCGGTGTGAGCGGCGGTGTAACGTTGATCAAATACCCTTCCGTACCAAAACCGTTGAGCACACACGCGTTGTCCTCCACGGAAACGGTGAAGATCTGCTGACCGATATCGGCCAGTGTCGGTGTCCAGCAGAAGGTTCCCACAGGGCGTGCCCCGGATGTGGTGGTGAACGTAGCACCGGGAATGGCCGCATTCCAGGTCATGGTCACCGTCTGGCTCGCATCCGCATCCGCTGAATTCACGTTGAAGCAGAAGTTCGTGCCCGCGCAGACGTTGTACACGTAGCTGTTCGTTCCATTGATACCGCTGGCGGTAGGGTTGTTGTTGTTGCAGGCGATGATGGCGAATTGAAGATCCCTGTAGTATTGGCCGATCTCCACACCATTCCGGTACTCGCGCACGAGTACGGTGACCACGGCGAACTGTGCGATGCTCGGGGTGAAGCGGATCGTCCCGGTCGCGGGATCGATGGTCACGGCATTGGCACCGCCGCTGGTGATCACCGGCTGGAGGTAGGTATAGCCGGGGTTGTACGGGATGTTGCTGTTGGCGGCACTGCGTGCGGGGGCCAGCTCGAACCGGAGCGAATCACCGGCGAGGTCGGTGACACCATGGTTGTACACGATGGGCTGTCCAACGCAACCGAAGGGCACCGGGTCGTTGATGAAACGCGGTGAACTGTTGCACGGCGACACGGTATTGTTCAATCGCGCGCTCAAGTAGAGATCGCGGAAACCCGGGTTGTTCAACGAGGTGATCGCGTTGTTCCTGCAGCAAAGGCCCCAGTCGATGATCCAGTCCGTGCCGCATCCAGCCCATGCCGTGAGATCGATGATGGCCGAATAGCGATGGCGCTCAACACCATATTGGCCCGAGGCACTGTTGCATCGATCCGTGGCACCCGGACAGATCGGGGTGACGATCTCCACGCTCTGGCGCACGAAGCACGCGTTGAAGTTGGCCCCGCACGTGGCCGAACGCACATTGAACCGCAGATCCCCGTTATTGCAACTGGTCGGTGCGTTCACCCCATTGCAATCGCGGAAGAAGCTCATGTTCACCCGATACCGGTTGTTCCCCAGGCATTCGTAGGTGATATCGCCTCCCATGGCGTGCGTGGCCTTCGCCTCGGTGTTCCAGAAAAGGAACACCACGGCGAGCGCAAGCAGGGTGCGGATCGGGGTGAAGGTTGCGGCTGCCCGGAGGTATGCCGCGAATTGAGAGCGTCGTTGTTCTGCCATGTACCGACCGACTTGAAATGGCCTCGGAGCAGAACCATCGGTTCCCGATCATCGTGGCACGCTTGGATCAAGCGCATCCCTGGTGATCCTTCCGGAACATGGAACGGGCCATGCTACGAGGTACCGGGCAAACCTATCTCGGCCCTCTTCGAAAACGCTTGGGCGGCCTTCACACTTGTTAACAGGCGCGTGTGGGTGTGCGCATCACCTCCACTCGGATCAAGGCGTACCAACGGACACGGACCATGCGGCTCTACGAACATCAAGGATCACAAACCCACCTACGGACCAAGATGCAGGACGTACGAGTCGTGTGGCTCGTGCGCATACGATGCGGACCGGCTCAACGACCGATGAAAGATCCACCCTATCCTACGGAACGGCGTAGTACATCTTGCAGCGAACCTTGCTCAGACCCTTCGGACCTCCGCAGGGGTGCCCAACCTGGTGCGGGTCAAAGTCCCAGCAGCACTTCACCGGGATCCTTCGCGCCGAAGATCAGCTTGTGCGGATCCTCGATCATCTCCTTCACCTTGTAGAGGAAGCTCACGCTCTCCTTACCGTCGATGATGCGGTGATCATAGCTCAGGGCCACGTACATCACCGGGCGGATCACCACTTGACCGTTCACGGCCACGGGGCGCTCCACGATGTTGTGCATACCGAGGATCGCACTTTGCGGCGGGTTGATGATGGGGGTGCTGAGCATGCTCCCGAACACACCGCCATTGGTGATGGTGAAGGTGCCTCCGGTCATTTCATCGATGCTGAGCTTGCCGTCGCGCGCCTTCACGGCCAGAGCCTTGATCCCTGCTTCGATCTCCGCCAGCGACAACCGCTCGGCATTGCGCAACACCGGCACCATCAGCCCCTTGGGACTGCTCACGGCGATACCGATGTCCGCATAGTCGCTCAAGATGATCTCTTCCCCATCGATCTGGCCGTTCACCGCAGGGAACAAGCGCAGGGCTTCGGTCACGGCCTTGGTGAAGAAGCTCATGAAGCCCAGGTTCACGCCATGGGTCTCCTTGAACTTGTCCTTGTACTTATCGCGCAGGGCCATCACCGCGCTCATGTCCACCTCGTTGAAGGTGGTGAGCATGGCGGTCTGGTTCTTCGCCATCACCAAGCGTTTGGCCACCGTCTGCCTCAGCGACGACATCTTGCTGCGCTTCTGCTCACGCGTGCCGCCCCATCCGCTCATGACGATGGCATCGGCCTTCACGCCTCCGGACACGTACGCGTTCACATCGCTCTTCATGACACGGCCGTTGGGTCCGGTCCCCTTCACCTGATCCGCGCTCAGCCCCTTCTCGCTCATCATGGCTTTGGCCACGGGTGTGGCATGTGCGGCGGTGGCCGGTTCGGCTTTCACCGGTTCGGTCTTCGCAGGCGTCTTCTCCTCCTTGGTCACAGCCTTGGAAGCCGCAGGCTTGGCATCCGCCTTCGCAGGCACGGCCACGCTGGTATCCACCTTGGCCACCACATCACCCACGTTCACGGTCTGGTCAGCCTGGGCCAGGAGCTTCACCTGTCCCGCCGCTTCGGCGCTCAACTCCAACGTGGCTTTGTCACTATCGATCTCGGCGATCACCTGGTCCCGTTCCACCAGATCGCCATCCTTCACCAGCCATTGCGCGATGCGCACTTCGGTGATGCTTTCTCCGGGACTGGGGACCTTGATATCTACAATGGCCATGAGGAAATGAGGTGAATGGGGTGAAAAGGGAAAGGGTTACTGCGGTGGTGCGGGTTGGGAAATGTATCGGAGTTCAGACCTTGACCTTCGCCGTGGACCTGGCGAACGCCTGTTCGATGATCGCGATCTGTTGATTGGCGCTGCGTTTGCTGCTGCCGGTGGCCGGGGCACCACTGGCCGGACGCGCGACCACCTCCCACTTCACGTCGGTGAAATGCATGGCGATGTGGCTCCAAGCGCCCATGTTCAGCGGTTCTTCCTGCACCCAGAGGAAGCGTTCGGCCTTTGCGTACTTCTTGATCACGGCCCGCATCTGTTCCACCGGCAATGGATGGATCTGCTCGAGTCGGACCAGAGCAACATCGGCGATGCCGTTCTTCTCCCGATGCTCGGCGAGGTCGTAATGGACCTTGCCCTGGGTGAGGATCACCGTGCGCACGGCCTTCGGATCGGCGGCGACATCGTCGATCAACTCCTGGAAACCACCGGTGGTGAGGTCGTCCAATCGGCTCACGCACTTCGGATGGCGCAACAGGCTCTTCGGCGTGAAGACCACCAGGGGCTTGCGGAAGTCCCATGCCATTTGACGACGGAGTACATGGAAGAGGTTGGCCGGTGTGGTGCAATTGACCACCACCATGTTCAGATCGGCACAGCTCTGAAGGAAACGTTCCATACGCGCGCTGCTGTGCTCGGCGCCTTGTCCTTCATAACCATGGGGAAGCAGCAGCACCACACCGTTCTGTGTGCCCCACTTCTCCTCGGCACAGCAGAGGTATTGGTCCAACACGATCTGTGCTCCGTTCACGAAATCGCCGAACTGCGCCTCCCAGATGGTGAGGGTGTTCGGGTTGGTGAGCGCGTACCCATACTCGAACCCGAGCACGGCATACTCGCTCAGCAGCGAATTATAGATCTGCAGCAGTGCCTGTCCTTCCTGAATATGCTTCAGGTGGATGAACTCCTCCTCGCTATCCTCCACCTTCACCACGGCATGGCGGTGGCTGAAGGTTCCGCGCTCCACATCCTGTCCGGTGAACCGCACGGGCTTCCCTTCCACCAACAAGGAGCCGTAAGCCAGCAATTCCGCCATGCTCCAATCGAGCACCTCGGCCTCCATCATCTTCTTCCGATCGCCGAGGATCTTCTCCAGCTTGTTGAAGAACTTACGACCATCGGGGTGCAGCAGGCTGAGCTTCTCTCCGATGCGTTGCAGGACCTCCTTCTTCACGCCGGTCACCGGGCTCTTCAGGAAATCCTTGGGTTCGGCGCGTTTGAAACCCTTCCAACGCTCTTCCATGAAGTTGGTGATGCGCCCCACCCGTACCTGCTTGGCCTCGTTGAGGCGTTCATCGAGCATGGCGGTGAAGCTGCGCTCCATGTCCTCGGCCAGTTCCTTGGCCCCTTCCACGCCGCTGTCGATCAACTTCTGGGTGTAGATGGCACGTGGGTCCGGGTGCGCTGCGATGGCCTTGTAGAGCACCGGTTGGGTGAACTTGGGTTCATCGCCTTCGTTGTGTCCGTGTTTGCGATAGCAAAGGATGTCCACCCAGATATCGGTGCCGAATTGCTGGCGGAAATCCATCGCGAGCTTCACGGTGTAGGCCACGGCCTCGGCATCATCGCCGTTCACATGGAACACCGGGCACTGGGTCACCTTGGCCACATCGGTGCAATAGACGCTGGTGCGCGCATCGATGTAGTTGGTGGTGAAGCCCACCTGGTTGTTGACCACGATGTGGATGGTACCGCCCACCTCATAGGCCTTCAGGCCGGCCATCTGCACCACCTCGTACACCACACCCTGCCCGGCCACGGCGGCATCACCATGGATCAGGATGGGTGCGGTATGGCCTTTCTGGAAGTGATCATCGTGTTCGATGATGGCGCGGGAGATGCCCTGCATGATGGGGCCCACGGTCTCCAGATGACTGGGGTTGGGGGCAAGGGTAAGGCGCACCTCCTTGCCTGTGTCGGTCTTCAACAGGCTGCTGTAGCCCATGTGGTACTTCACATCACCTTCCACGAGCTGGTCCTCATAATCCTTGCCTTCGAACTCGCTGAAGATCTGATCGTAGCTCTTGCGCAGCGTATTGGCCAGCACGTTCAAGCGTCCGCGGTGCGCCATGCCGATCACATACTCGGTGATCCCCAGTTCCGCCCCATGTTCGATCACGGTATCCAGCGCCGGAATGAGCGCTTCGGCGCCCTCGATACTGAAGCGTTTCGCGCCGATGAACTTCTTGCCAAGGAAGCGCTCGAACACCACGGCCTCGTTCAGTTTCTCAAGGATGGCCTTCTTCTGATCGATGGAGAAATCGGGCGTGTTACGCACCGTCTCCATGCGTTGCTGCAGCCACCGCACCTTCTCGGGATCACGGATGAACATGAATTCCGCGCCGATGCTCTGGCAGTAGGTCTGCTTGAGCAGTGTGAGGATGTCGCGCAACTTGGCGGGCCCGATACCCACCTCGTTCCCCGCGCTGAACACGGTGTCCAGATCAGCCTCGGCGAGGCCGTAGTTCTCCAGGTCCAGGGTGGGCTTGTAGGTACGGCGGTCGCGCACCGGGTTGGTCTTGGTGAAGAAGTGGCCACGTTCGCGGTAAGCGGCGATGAGGCTCACCACCCGGAACTCCTTCTCGAAACGCTCGTTGCCAGCTGGAGTGGCCGCACCCTTGGCGGTGGCCGCCATGTCCAAGGCACCATTGGCCGACCGCGCGAACTCGAAGCCCTCGAAGAAGCGCGCCCACCCCGTTTCCACGCTGCCGGGATCGTTGAGGTACTGCTGGTACAGATCGTCGAGCCAGACACTGCCGACGTTGCTGAGATAGGAGAATTTGTCCATGACAAGGCCGCAAAGGCGGCGCGAAGTTAGCTACGAGCAAGCGCGCTATACGTTGAATGGCAGGTGCTTGTTCCATGGCTCGGGCCGGAGGCGGATCCTCGGGGGATATGGCGCGGTTCAGAAGCGGCCTGCGAAGCGCATGCGGGTAAGCACCTTCTGCAAGGCGCGCAGCACCACCTCCCCGGCCAATGCGTGCAAGCCACCGGCGGCCATGGCCCGGTGTAGCTGAGGCTCAGGGATATCCAAGCGGTAAAGGGCCACCTTCAGGTCGTGCGCACTTCGGGCGAACAACCGTTCCAGGATCGGCAGCACCTGGCTTCGAAGGTCCTCGAAAGCGTCCCGAGGATCCCCTGGCAGGGCCAGCTCGTGGGGGTCCAAAGCCAGGTCCTTTTGCAATTGGTCCACGGTGGCGCGCAGCACATCGGCCCGGTCCAGGTAGCGCTGTGGAGCATTCGCCCAGGATCTTGACAATGGCTTGTCCATGGTGTGGAGAACTCCCACAAAGGTCCATCGATCATGGCACTATTTTCGCCCCGCACCGACTCAAAAAACCGAACCTACGATATGGAACTCCGTGCCTTGGCCATCGCCGCGCTACTTGCCACCACCTCGCTTCATGCCCAATACGGCACCTTCAATGCCGGTGCAGTGAAGGCTGCGAAAGCCACCAAAACGGTGGTGGTGCTCGATGCGGGCGACGCACCGTACAACCGAACGATCATCGAAACCGCCAAAGCCAACTGGAAGTTCACCAGCGAGCTCGAGTTCGTATCCACGGCGGAACTGGCCGCCCAACCCGTTTCACCGGACCGGATCTACCTGCTGAAGACACGCAAGACCGACCCCGTGAAGTTCGACGCCACCTTCCTCACGTTGGTGAAGGGGTGGAAACCCAAGAAAGGCGAGGTGTTGGCCCAGACGAACAACGAGTTCACCGGTATTCCCACGGAACATGAACTGGCCTTCATCCAGATCGACACCAAGGCCATCAACGAGAAAGGCCTGGCTCGGCTGCTGGATGTGTACCTGAAACACCTGCAGAACTACCTCGCCCTGGTCGAAGGGGGTAAGATCACGGACAAGACCACGGCGGATCGGCTGTATGCTTCGCGCAACCGGTTGGTTCGCGACACGGAGTTTTGGCTTGCGCAGGAACACGCCGACAAGAGCCTGCCCGATGCCGCCAAGGTGAAAGAGTACTATTCCGCCCCGTGCCAGGTGATGGCGTTGAGCCAGCTCGCCAGTGCGTTGGAGAAACAGGACAAGAACATCACGATCAGCGACGTGGTGATGACCGGCGACCACAAGAACAAGCATTGTTTCAAGCGCGTGTTCAACGTGGGTACCGGTGAGTTGATGTACCTACGCGACGATGCCTCCATCTTCGGCAAGAAGGAAGGCTTCCTGGACGAGGACCTGAAGACCTTGGAGCGGGCACGCTAAGCGGCGGCCTGCTCACCACCATTCCGGCCCGGGCCGGGGGGGGGGGGGGGGGCGCCCCCCCCCACCCCCCCCCCCCGGGGGGGGTCTCGTACCCGGGGGCGACCACAAACCCAACCCCCA
>JADHED010001024.1_pt1 | contig 26270 bp, 22 predicted proteins | sample 8952041 | NCBI WGS metagenome assembly JADHED01 (sample SAMN16124423, study PRJNA663239) | bioreactor sludge metagenome | isolation source: sludge (control) | place: India:Bengaluru | collected 2018-09-08
CTGCAGCGCGCGCGTGTCCGGCGTCTCGTCGCCCATCAGCGCGGCGGGGAAGAACACGCCGTAGCGCGTCCCGTCGCGCCGCCGCACCACGCCGTCCAGCGCGAGACGCAGCGGCCCGCGCTGCAGCAGGAGCACCACCGCGGAGCCGGTCAGCAGGTCCACCCCCGCGCGCGGCGGCACCTCGACCAGCGCGCCCGAGACGCTGACGTTCACGACCCGGGCGGGGATGGCGTCGCCGTCCTCCAGCCGCAGCTGGCCCTCGAGGCCGCTGCGCGAGCCGACGGGCACGCGGTAGCCCAGCCGCGCCTCGGCCCCCGCGATCTCGTCCGGCAGCCGCAGCCGCAGCGTGCCGGCGTCGCACGAGAGCACCGGCGCGAGGAAGACGGTCGCGCGCCCGCGCGCCGAGAACGAGACGGTGGCGACCGCCAGCGGGGGGAACGCGCCTGCCTCCGGCGGGGCGTCCAGCGTCAGGCGCAGGCCCTCCGGCCCGCGCCACTCGAACCGGCAGCGCGCGACGGAGCCCTGCGGCCACGCGACGACCACGGCGGGGCGCCGCGCCGCGCAGCACTCGTCGAGGAGCCGCTCGGCCGACGCGCGGTCGAGCGGCCGGGAGAGGCCGAAGGGGGCGTCCCCCTTCGGCGGGTCCTCGTCGCGGCGGCGGAACCAGGCCATGCGGCAACGATAGCCTGTCCTCAGCGGAGCGCGAAGGACGTGTCGCCGATGCGGCCGCCCGCCACGCGTTCCACCGCGAACGTGTAGCTCCCCGGCGGCAGCGAGAACTCGTCGAGCTGCACGCGCACCTGGGCGCAGAAGGGCCCCTGCGCCGTGTCCGGCGCGCCGACGACCTCGAGGGCGTCGGCCGGGAACGCGAGCACCGGCGTCTCGCCGCCGTCCGGCCCGGCCGCCAGGACCGCGTTGCGCACGCCCGTCTTCAGCGCGGCCCGGTCCGGTCCGCAGAGCACGTAGCGGAACGAGAGCCGGTCGGCCGCGTCGGCGGGCGCGGACGCCTCCACGAGACGGCCCGCCTCGCGGCCGCCGTCCCGCTTCGCGGTCCCCTGGCCCGGGCGCCAGACGTAGTCGAGCCCCGACGCGGCCTCGACCCGCAGCGCCGAGGCCTCCCACGCCGCGCTGCCGCCGCGGCGGAAGAGGACCGTGCTGCGCCCCGCCCCGGCGTGGCCGGCCTCGACGTCGGTCACGACGCCGCGCGCGGTGTGCAGCCCGTCCTTCTTCGCGGGGCAGGCGAGCTCGATCGCGAGGCCGCCGCGCGCGTTCGCGGCGGGCGGCTTCGCCAGCTTGAGCGTGAGCGCGCCCCCGTTCTCGGCGCCGAACGAGCAGACGGTGTCGATGCCGGAGCCCGTGTCGCGGTGCACGGTGCCGTCGAACAGCAGGCGCGCGACGTAGCCGCCCGGCTCGGGCGTCCAGGTCAGGCCGCCGAGCGGCACCCGGAACCGCGCCGGCAGGACCTCCCCGCCGGCCTGCGCCACGGGGAAGCCGAGGTTCGCCGCGACCGGCGGCCGGCCGAAGTCGCCGGGGGCGACGAGCGCGGCCACGCGCTCGCGCTCGATGCGCTCGCGCCGGTCCAGCAGGGTGACGCGCGACGGCGCGCGGACCTCGAGGTTCCAGAGGTCGGGCCGGCGCTTCGTGTCGAGCGCGACGACGACGCCGCGGGACACGGTGGCGGCCTCGGCGCCGCGCGGCACCGGCAGGCTGACGAGGTAGTAGCAGGACAGCTGCTCCGCCGCGTCCCGGAACGCGCTCGTCAGGTCCACCGCGCCGCGGACGGTCTCGCCGCCCGTCTCCTTGGCGAGCATGCCGAAGTAGGTCTTCGAGTCCCCGCGGCCGCCGCGCACGCCCTTGGTGTCGACGGTCCAGACCGAGAACCCCTGCTGCGAGAGCTGCCGCAGCGGGTCGAGGTACTTGTCCATCAGGTCGTCGCGCCGGCCGGTGAACATCGAGGTCGTGAACAGCACGACGACCTTGCGGCCGGGAAGGCCCGAGTGGGCGCGCAGGATCCCCTCGAGGGCGCCGAGGGTCGCTTCACCTTCGTAGACGCCGGCCGTGCGGCCGCGGGCGAGATCACCGAGCTCAGCCTCCAACTGGAGGCTCGAAGGGGCGGGCAGTCAGCCCGAGCAGCCGGAGTGGCCCTCCGCCCAGAGCCGCGCCGTCGCCCCCACGTAGTGCGTGGGGACCGTGCGGTCGCCGGTGAAGTCGGACGAGCGGACGAGCTGCGCCACCTCGCGGATCCTCGCGGCGTCGGCGACGAACCCGTCGTTGAGCGGGCGCACCTCGCGCGTGAGGCCGTAGAACTTGTAGACGAGGCCGGGCAGCGGCGCTTCCGCGAGCTTCTCGATCGCGTCGGCCGTCCGGATGCGCCCGGCGGCGTCGACGTAGTTGAAGTCGACGACGACGAGGACGGGCCGGAGCACCGGCTGCTCCTCCGGCTTCTGGCAGACCTCGTCCACGGTGAGCCGGTCGGGCCCCTCGAGGCCGACGCGCTTCCCCTCGACGCGGACGTCGAAGTCCTCCGGCGCGAGGCCGCGCACCGAGGCCCGCGTCGGCGACTTCGGGTCGCGCACCGACACGTCCACCTGGACGATGGAGACGTCCACCTTCTCGACGAGTTCGGGCACCGGGTCCGCCGCGCGGACGTCCGCCGCGGCCAGCGCGGCGGCCAGGACGGCCGGGGCGAGCAGACGGGACGACACCATGGCACTCCCCCTTTCCCGGGGGAAGGCTACTCCGGTCGGCCCGTCGAAACCGCGGCGCGTGGACGGTTATCGCGCGCGCCGGTCAGCGCACCGGTCAGCGCACCGCGAACGGCGTCTCCAAGAGCCGCCCGCCGGCGGCGCGCTCGACGACGAACCGGTAGCTCCCCGGCGGCAGCGCGCCCTCGGCCGCCCCGAGGCGGAGTTCCGCGCAGAAGGGCCCGCCGGGTGCCGCGCCGCCGTCCCCGACGAACGCGACGGAGCCGGGCGCGAACGCCAGCGCCGTGGTCTCCGCGCCGTCCGGGCCCGTGGAGAGCACCGCGTGGCGCACGCCGGAGCCCACGGCCGCGCGGTCCGGCCCGCAGAGGACGTAGCGGAAGGAGAGCCGGTCCGCGGCCGTGGCGGGCGCGTCCGGGCCGACGCCGCGGCCCGCGGCCCGCGCCGCGTCGAGCTTCGCGCTGGCCTGGCCGGGCCGCCACACGTAGTCGAGGCCCGAGGACGCCTCGACCCGCAGGCCCGAGGCCTCCCACGACGCCGCGCCGCCGCGCCGGAAGGCGACGGTGGCGCGCACGGCGCCCGAGCGCGCCGCGGCGAGATCGGTCACGACGCCGCGCGCGGTGTGCAGGCCGTCCTTCTTCGCCGGGCACGCGAGGTCGACGACGAGGCCCGCGCGGGCGTCCTCCGCGGGGGCGCGGGGAAGCGTCAGCGTCATGGCGCCGCCGTCCTCGGCGCCGAACCGGCAGACCGTCTCGATCCCGCTCTCGGTCTCGCGCTCCACGCTGGCGTCGAAGAGGAGCCGGGCGGCGACGCCGCCCGACGCCGCGTCCGGGAGCCACGTGAGCCCGGCGAGCGGCACGCGGAAGCGCACGGGGAGCACGTCCGCGGACGCCGAGGGGACCGGGAACCCGACCGCGGCCTCGACGGGCGGGCGGTCGAAGTCCGACGGGGAGACGAGCGCCGCGACGCGCTGGCGCTGCACCCGCTCGCGCGCGTCGAGCATCGTGACCCGGCCGGGCGCACGGACCTGCAGCTTCCAGAGCTCGGGGCGCCGCGTCGCGTCGAGCCCGACCAGGATCCGGCGCGAGATCGTGCCGGCGTCGGCGCCGCGCGCGACCGGCAGGCTCAGGAGGTAGTAGCACGAGAGGCGCTCGGCGGCCTCGCGGAACGCGCTGGTGAGGTCCACCGCGCCGCGGACGGCCTCGCCGCCGGTCTCCTTGGCCACCATCCCGAAATAGGACTGGCTGTCGGCGGTCCCGCGGGCGTTGACGCCCCCCGCCTCGACCGTCCAGACGGCGAAGCCCTGCTGCGCGAGCTGCCGCAGCGGCTCCATGTTGCGGTCCATCAGGTCGGCGCGTCGTCCGCCCCAGGTCCGGCTGGTGAACAGCACCGCCACCTTGCGGCCGGGGATGCCGGCGTGCCCGCGGAGGATCCCTTCGAGCGCGTCGAGCGAGGCCTCGCCTTCGTACACGCCCGCCTCGCGTCCGCGGACGAGGTCGGCCTCGACCTGCATCCCGGTGAGATCCGGGATCTGCCGGAGGCCGACCAGCGTCAGCACGTGGAGCGGCGGCACCGTGCGGTCGCCGGCGTAGTCCGAGGAACGGACGCGCGCGGCGACCTCGCGGATCGTCGCGGCGTCGCCCACGAAGCCGTCCGCGAGCGGACGGACCTGGTTCGTGATCGCGTAGAACTTGAACGCGAGCCCCGGGAGCGGCGTGGCGGCCAGCTTCTCGAGGGCGTCGGCGACGCGGCCCCGGCCCGCGGCGGCGATGTAGTTGAGGTCCACGACGACCAGGACGGGGCGCATCACGGGCGCCGCCGGCGCGGCCTCGCAGATCTCGTCCACGATCAGCCGCTCGGGGCCCTCGAGCCCCACGCGCCGGCCCTCGACGCGGACGTCGAAGTCCGCGGCGGTGAGGCCGCGCACGCTCGCCTGCGACGGCGACTTCGGGTCGAGCACCGAGACGTCCACCTGGACGAGCGTGGCGCCCGCGGTCTCGACGATGTCGGGCGCGTCGGCGGCGCGGGCCGGGGAGAAGGAGACGGCGACGGAGACGATATCGAGAACGAGGACCAGGACCGCCAGCGGACGCATCCGGCGCATGAGCACCCCCTCGTGAGGAGGCTACGCCCGGCCCGGGCCGGGGTGTCAAGCGGCCGGGCGGCGAAAGGCGGAGGCTGCGGGGCCGATGCCGCGCGGGCGGGCCGGCGGGAACCGCGGGCCAAATGAACCGTAGGGGCCGGCCTCCCGTAGGGGCCGGCCTCCCGCGAAGCGGGATGGTCGGCCCGGCGATCGCGCGATTCGCGAGGGGCGGGCGGACCATCGCCTGCGGCGAGGCCCGCCCCTACGGACGAGGCCCGCCCCTTCTACGGGCGAGGCCCGCCCGTGCGCCGAACGCCGGAGGACGTCAGGCGGTGGCGCGCATGGCGCCGCCGTCCGGGTGCCGGGCCGCCTCGGCCAGTTCGCGCACGCGGGCGATGTCGGCGTCCGTGTAGACGCCGTTCACGCCGGCGATCGCGGCGAGCCGCATGCCGTGCCGGAGGCCCATGCGGTAGATCTCCTTGACCTTCTCCCACTCGATGTTGCGGCCGAGCGTGAAGGCCTCGAAGCGCCCCTCGAGCGCCAGCACGATCGTCTCGGCGAGGCAGGCGTAGACGACGCCCTGCGGCAGGCCGATGCTCTTCAGCTTGAGGGCGCCGGGGACCTCGATCTCGCCGGACTCGATGTACAGCACGTCGGGGCGCTTCGCGACGTCCTCCGGGGACAGGTCCAGCGGGCGCGCCACGTCGGTGATCACCGCGCCCGGCTTGACCTTCGTGATGTCGAGGACCTTCTTGCCGGCGCCCGAGGTCGCGGTGACGATGATGTCGATGTCACGCAGGTTCTCGTCCGCGCGCGACGCCACCATCACGCGCACGCCCGGCGACTCCGCGAGGATCTTCTCGCGCAGCGCGAGCAGCTTCGCCGGCTCGGGCGCGACGAGGTGGATCTCGTCGATCGCCTTGGCGAGCAGGCGCGAGCAGACGGAGCCGATCGCGCCGGTCGCCCCGACGACCATCGCCTTGCCCGCGACCCGCCCGTCGGCGTGCACCGTCAGCATGCCGAGGCGGCGCGCCGCGTCGGCCGCGGCCCACAGCGCCCCGGAGGCGCTGTAGCTGTTGCCGGTGGTCACCGGCAGCCCGGCCTGCTTCGCGACGGTCACGCCGGCGTCGCCGACGACCTTCGTGAACGCGCCGAGGCCCATCACCTGCGCGCCCATCCGGCGCGCCATCTCGGCCGCCTTCAGCAGGCGCTTGTAGGTGAACTCCGGCCGGTGCGCGAGCATCTGCTTCGGCGTGCCGCCGAGCGTGATGAGGTGCCCCTCCGCCTCGAAGCCGAGCGGCGAGCGGATGCCCTCGACCTTGCAGTACACGAACGGCGGCATGTACGCCATCAGCCGCTCGAACCACTCCAGCGCCTTGCCGGGCAGCACGCTCGCGACCGCGTCCACCGCGCGCACGCGGCGGAAGTGCTCGCGCGACAGCGGGTGGATCACGAAGGCGAAGCGGCCGCGGATCTTCGGGGCGCCGCCGGGGTACAGGATGCGCGGCGTGGCCTCGGTCTGGAGCAGGGTCTCGAGGTGGTCGTCGGGGGTGATCGTGGCGGGCGTGCGGCCGAGCGCGGCCATGATCGCGCCCTCGAGCACGTCCACCGGGACCGGCCGCCCGAGCAGGGCCGGGATCCGGTCGATGACGATGTCGATCCCGCGCTCCCAGAGCGCGGGCAGGACGTCCTCCGGGATCGACGACGTGACGAGGATCTTGCCCGCCAGGTCGTCGCGGCCGAACGGGACGAGGTCCTGCCAGGAGGCGACGAGCACGTGCGCCGAGCGCACGGCCCGGCGCAGCGCGGGGCGGCCGACGCGCGCGTGCAGGCGGCGGGAGACGGCGAAGATCTCCTCGAGGCGGCCGCTGCGCAGGGGGCTGACGGCGCCGATGTAGCGCTCGAGGGCCCGCTGCGTCCGCAGCAGGTTGGGCACGCCGAAGTCGCGGATCGGGTCCGCGAAGAAGAGGTTCGGCGTCACCTCGGAGAGGGCGGCCGCGGTGCGCCAGTCGCGCGCGCCCTCGAACACCAGCACCCGCGCGTTCATGAAGGTGCGCGCGAGCCGCTCGTTCGCGTGGCGCACGGCCCACTCGTCGCAGATCGCGCGCAGGCCGCGGCCGGTGGTGGTGGGCGTGCCGTTGGCGGCGCGCTCGAGCCGGTCGGTCGTGCGGTCGCGCAACTCGCGCCGGCCGACGACGAAGTGGTCCCGCACGCCGCCGATGCCGAGGATGTCCGCGCCGAACGGCGGGCTGGCGAGCAGGGTGAGCGCGCGCTGCACGTCGCCGTTCACGCCGACCCGGCGCACGTGCACGTTCCGGCCGAGGAAGGGGACGGAGAGATCGAGGTCCTCGGCCGTCGGGCCGAGACTGATGCTGGCGACGCGCTTCATGGTTCGCGACTCCGGTGCTTCGCGCCGACGTTCGGCTGCGTCCCTCCGCCGGGTCAACGGAACGGTCCTGCACACGAAACTACCGCGGTCAGGGCTCGCGGGGGGAGCCTTCCGGTGAAAAAATGTCCGGTCCCCGGGCGCGGTAAGCCGCGGCCCTGCGAGGATTTCCGCGGTACGGCATGAAACGACGTCCGGAAAAACCGGGCCCGCCGCAGCGCGGCGCGGACCCCTCGGCCGACGAGCTCGACCTCTGGGCGCGGGCGACGGCCGACGTGCGCCCGCTCGGGGAAGGCACGAAACCCGTCGTGTCGCGCCTGCGGAAGCCCCTCCCCGTCGCCGAGGCGATCACCGACCCCACGCCCCGCGGGCCGGTCTTCGACGTCGACGACGGCGCCGGCGAGGGGCGCGCGGAGGGCGTGGACCGGGGCACGCTTGCCGCGCTGCGGCGCGGTGAGCACCGCTACCAGTCCACGGTCGACCTGCACGGCATGAGCCGCGACCGGGCCGAGGCGGCGCTCGCCGCGGGGCTCTCGGGCGCGCTCGCCCGGCAGGAGCGCTGCGTCCTGGTCGTCCACGGGCGCGGCAGGAACTCCGAGGCCGGCCCGGTGCTCAAGGACGCGCTGCCCGCCTGGCTGACGCGGGGCGCGCTCGCGCCGCTCGTGCTCGCGTTCGCCCCGGCCGTGGCGCGCGACGGCGGACCCGGGGCCACCTACGTGCTGCTCCGGCGCGCGGACCGCGCCGGGCGCCGTGCGGGCCGCGGCGAGCCGCCGTATCGTCCGGGCGGGACGACCTGACGTGGAAACCACCGACATCGTGGTCGTGGGCGGCGGCGCCGCGGGCCTCGCCGCCGCGGCGGAGGCCGGACGCCGCGGCGCGCGCGTCGTGCTGCTCGAGGCGCGCGACCGCCTGGGCGGCCGCGTCGAGACGCACCACGACACGCGCGCGCCGCTGCCGATCGAGCTCGGCGCCGAGTTCATCCACGGCCGGCCGGAGGAGCTGGACGAGCTCGTGCGCGCGGCGGGGCTGGCCACGTACGCGCCGGAGGGCGAGCACTACGCGCTCGGCGACCGCGGGCTCGCGCCGGTGCCGGGCTACTGGGACCTCGTCGCCGACGTGCTCGGCGCGCTGGGACGCGGCGGCGCCGACCGGCCCGCCGCGGAGTTCCTGGCCGAGCGCGCGCGCGCGCGCGGCGCGCAGCCCGCGCAGCTCGCGAGCGACTACGTGCAGGGCTTCCACGCGGCGGACCCCGCCCGGATCGGCACCGCGTACCTCGCGGCCGCGGAGGGGGGCGGCGCGGTCGGGGGGGCCGTCACGGAACGGGTGCTCCCGGGCTACGCGCGGCTCGTGGACGAACTCGCCGCCCGCGCCGGCGGCGACCTGCGGCCGCGCACCGTCGTCGACGCCGTCCGCTGGTCCGCGGAGGGCGCCGAGGTGCACGCCTGCTCCGCGGACGGCGGCGAGGTCGCGCAGATCGAAGCAAGGCACGTGATCGTGACCGTGCCCCTCGGGGTGCTCCTCGCGCCGGCCGGCGCCCGCGGCGCGATCCGCTTCGATCCCGTCCCGGAAGACCACCTCGACGCGGCCCGCGCGATGGCGATGGGCCAGGTCACGAAGGCGGTGCTCGTGTTCCGCGAGCCCTTCTGGGAGGACCAGGGGCTGCGCCGGCTCTCGTTCCTGCACCTGCCGCGCCGTCCGTTCCCGACGTGGTGGTCGCTGCACCCGGTCCGGAGCGGGATGCTCACCGGCTGGGCCGGCGGGCCCGCGGGCGACGCGCTCGCCGGCCGCCCGCACGAGCAGCTGCGCGAGGCGGCGCTCTCGAGCCTCGCCGACGCGTTCGCGCGGCCGGTCGAGGACCTGCGATCCCGGCTCGTCGCCGCGTGGTCCCGGGACTGGTCCGCGGACCCGTTCGCGCGCGGCGCGTACGCCTACGTCCCGGTGGGGGCCGCGTGGGCGCCGCGCCGCCTGGCCGAGCCCGCGCGCGGCACGCTGCTGTTCGCGGGCGAGGCGGTGAACCCGGACCTCGCGCTGGGCACCGTGGACGCGGCGATCGCGAGCGGGCGGCGCGCGGCGCGACTCGCGCTCGGCGCCTGAGGCCCGCGGCCGCACGCCGCGCACGGCGTCGCCGCGCCGGGCGTCGCGCCCAGCTTCGCCCTGGTGTTGGGCCGCGGCCTCGTAGGGTCGCGGCCTGCCGCGCAGCGGGATGGCGGCCCGCGGCCGCCGTCAGGAGACGACAAGCCCCGCGGAGAGCAGGACGGCGTAGAGCAGCAGCAGTTGCGCGGTCCCGGCCAGGGTCCGGTTGAGCGCGGGGCCGGCGGTGCGCGACAGGACGACGGCGTGTCTCACGCCGAGCGGCGCGGCGAGCAGCGGCAACAGCACGTACGGCCCGGCGAGCCCGGCGGCCAGCAGCGCGGGCGGCGCGAGGAACGCGACGGCGAGCAGCAGCGCGTACTCGGCGACGCCGGCCCGCCGCCCGAAGCGCACGGGGATCGTGCGCCGGCCGGCCGCCCGGTCGGTCTCGACGTCGCGCACGTTGTTGACCACGAGGATCGCGGTCGTGAGCGCGCCGATGGGCATCGCGGCCGCCCAGGCGAGCGCGGGCACGTGCCCCAGCTGGACGAAGACCGTGCCGCAGACCGCGACGAAGCCGAAGAAGAGCATGACGAACAGGTCCCCGAGGCCGTTGTACGCGAGCGGCGACGGCCCGCCGGTGTACGCGATCCCGGCGAGGATCGACGCCACCCCCACCGCGACGAGCGGCCAGCCCGCGACCGCCGCGAGGTACAGCCCGACCGCCGCGGCGAGGGCGAACGCGGCGGCCGCCGCGAGCTTGACGGCGCGCGGGGAGAGCAGCCCGGCCTGCGTCGCGCGCAGCGGGCCGACGCGCGCGTCGTTGTCCGTGCCGCGCTCGAAGTCGAGCACGTCGTTGACGTAGTTGGTGCCGACCTGGATCAGCAGCGAGAAGAGAAGAGTGACCGCGGCGCGCAGCGGGTGGAGCGTGCCGGCCGCGTACGCGATCGCGACGCCCACGACGACCGGGGCGGCCGCCGCGGGCAGCGTGCGGGGCCGGGCGGCGAGCAGCAGGGCCCGGGCCCGGTTCATCGCGCCTCCGGGAGCGCGTCCGCGCCCGCCGCCGCGTCCGCGCCCGCGGCCACGTCCGTGTCCGCGCCGGGGTCCGCGCGCAGCGGCAGGCGGACCTCGAAGCACGTCCCCGCGCCCGGCAGCAGCCGCACCGCGCCGCCGTGGAGTTCCGCGACCCACCGCACCACGCTGAGGCCGAGCCCGCCGACCCCGCCGGCCGCCTGCGGGCCGCCCCCGCGGTTGAAGCGCTCGAACAGGCGCCGGCGGACGTCCTCGGGCACGCCGGCGCCGCGGTCGGCCACGAGCAGCCGGGCCTCGGCGCCGTCGCGGCCCAGCGCGACCTCGACGGGCGCGCCGCGCGGGCCGTGCTTCAGCGCGTTGTCCACGAGGTTGAAGACGATCAGGCGCAGCAGCGCGGCGTCGCCGCCGACCACCACCCCGGGCTCCACGGCGAGGGCCAGCCGGACGCCGCGCTCGGCCGCGACGGTCTCGAACGAGGCCGCCGTGCGGGACACGACCGTGGAGAAGTCCGTGGCCTCGCGCCGGGCGGGGGGCGTCCCGGGCCCCCCGCGCGTCAGCGCGAGCAGCCCCTCGAGCACGGACTGCAGGCGCTCGATCTCCTGCAGGTTCTCGCGCACCAGCGTGCGGTACTGCTCCGGCGTACGCTCGCGCCGCAGCGCGATCTCGAGGCCGCTGCGCACGACGCTGAGCGGGTTGCGGATCTCGTGCGAGGCGTCCGCGGTGAAGCGCCGCAGCGACTCGACGGTGCCGTGCAGGCGCGCGAGCAGGTCGTTGAAGGCCGTCGTGAGGATCTCGACCTCGTGCACGGCGCGCGGCGGCGCGTCGAGCCGCGCGTCGGGCGCCGCGGGGTCGAGCGCACGAATCGAGCGGACCAGCTTCTCGAGCGGCGCCAGCGCCCGGTCCGCCGCCCGCCGTCCCCCGAGCGCGGCGAGCGGGATGAGCAGCAGGCCCGCCAGCACGAGCGCGCCGCCCAGCCGGCGCTCGCGCTCGAGCAGCGGCACGAGCGAGCCGAGCGCCTCGATGGCGAGGTCGCCGCGGTTCCCGCCCACCCGGTGGTGGACGACCATGTACGGCACGCCGCCGCGGCGGAACGTGCCGGTCGTCACGGTCTCGCCGTGCGCCGAGGGCAGCGGGTCCACCTCCGGCGCGCCGGGGCTGGCCTTCACCACCCGGCCGTCGCGGACCGCGCGCAGGAAGAGCGGGATCGGCGCGCCCTCCGCCTCGTCGAACTCCGGCAGGTCGAGCCGCCCGGTCTCCGCGACGTACGTCGCCGCCTGCTCGACCTCCTGCTTGAGCGCGAGCAGGGTGTACTGGCGCGCGGTCGTGCGCGCGTACAGCCAGCCGAGCAGCGCGGTGCTCCCGTACAGCGCGAGCAGCGCGGCGGCGAACCACCAGGTCAGCTGGGATACGAGCGAGCGCGGGCGGCTCACGGCGCCGACTCCTCGCCCGCGGGCCGCAGCGCGTAGCCGATGCCGGGCACCGCGAACAGCAGGCGCCGCCCGCCGTCCCCCTCGAGCTTCTTGCGCAGCCGCGCGACGATGACGTCGATCGTGTTGCTGCGCGCGAGGTAGCTCGCGTCCCAGACGTGCTCGGCAATGCGGTCGCGCGACAGGGCGACGCCGGGGTGCAGCATGAAGTACTCGAGCAGCGCGAACTCCTTGGGCGAGAGCGCGAGCGGGCGCCCGTCCCGTTCGCAGAGGCGGGCGTCGCGGTCGAGCGTCAGCCCCCCGGCCTCGAGCACGCGCCGGGGGGGCGCCGCGCGGCGCCGGAGCAGCGCGCGGAGCCGGGCGAGCAGTTCCTCGAAAGCGAACGGTTTGGTGAGGTAATCGTCCGCGCCCGCGCGAAACCCCGCCAGCTTGTCCTCGACGAGGTCGCGCGCGGTGAGGAAGAGCACCGGCGCGTCCCGCCCTTCGCCGCGCCAGCGGCGCAGCAGGTCGAGGCCGGAGCCGTCGCCGAGCGTGACGTCGAGCAGGATCGCGTCGTAGGGCGTCAGGACGACGCGCTCGCGGGCGGCGCGCGCCGACTCGGCGACGTCGACGGCGTAGCCCTCCTCGCGGAGGCCCTCCGCGAGCCGCACCGCCAGCCGCCGCTCGTCTTCGACGATCAGGATCCGCACGGACGACATCCTATCGAATCTGGTAATCAACAAAAATCGGCCGGTGTTCATCCGGCGTTCATGGCGGTTCCCTAGAGTAGCCTCCAGTCGCGCAGGCTGCCCCGCCCGGGGCACGGCGACAGGAGACGAAGAGCATGAGCCGCATCCGCGCCCTGCTGGCCGCCGCCGTCCTCTGCATCGGAATCGCCGCCGCGCCCGCCGCCCTCGCCGCGGGCGAGCTGTGGACCCTCGACCCGGCAAAGACGAAGGTCACGTTCGCACTCGGCGCGACCGGGCACGACGTCGAGGGCACGTTCGCCAGCCCGTCCGGCGCGCTCGAGTTCGACCGCGCCGCGGGCACCGTCAGCGGCACGATCACGCTCGACCTGCGCGACGCCGAGACCGGCAACGGCTCGCGGAACAAGACGATGCACAAGGACGTCCTCGAGAGCGAGAAGTACCCGGTCGCGACGTTCACGGCCCGGAAGCTCGAGGGCACGCTCGCGCCGTCCGGGACCTCGGACGTGACGCTCGTCGGCGTGCTCAACCTGCACGGCGGCGACCATCCCGTCGAGATCCCCGCCAAGGTCACCATCGACGGGGACCGCCTGGTGGTCGACGGCAGCCTCGCGATCCCGTTCGTCGACTGGGGGCTCAAGGACCCGAGCTGGTTCGTGCTCCGCGTGGACAAGCAGGTGAAGGTCACCATCAAGGGCGAGGGCGCCCTGACGCCCGCCGTCGCCGCGACGCACTGAACCATGTCCGTCGTCCGCCTGCCCCGCGCGCCCGGCCGCCCCGCCGCCGCGATCCCGCTCCGGCTCGGCAGCGGTCTGTCGGTCGTGCCGCCGCGCACCGCGCGCCGCCTGCGCGCCGCGTTCCAGCGGCTGCTGCCGGTGGACCTGCCGGTCGAGAGCCACCTCCGCGGCGTGGTCGCCGACACGCTGTCCCACCCCGGGAGCCTCGCCCGCGCGCAGCTCGCGTTCGGCCTCGGCACCGCGCTCGGGCTCCCGTCCCGGGCGGCGGTCCGGCTCGGGATCGCGGTCGAGTACTTCCACGCCGCCTCCCTGATCTTCGACGACATGCCGGCGATGGACGACGCCGTCGTCCGCCGCGGGCGCACCTGCCCGCACCTCGTGCACGGCGAGGCGGCCGCGATCCTCGGCGCCCTCGCGCTGATCACGCGCGCGTACCAGCTGGCCTGGGAGGCGGTCGGCGCGCTGCCCGCACGGCGCCGCGAGCGGGCGACGGCGCTCGTCGCGGACTGCCTCGGCATGGCCGGAATCCTCGACGGCCAGGCCCGGGACCTGCACTTCAGCCGGGTGCGGGCCGGGGTGCGCGAGATGGAACACGTCGCCGCCGCGAAGACCGTGCCGCTCCTGCGGCTCGCGATCGTGCTGCCGGCCCTTGCCGCCGGGGCGACGGCGCGGGCGCTCGGCGAGCTCGAGCGGCTGTCGGCCGCCTGGGGCCTCGCGTACCAGATCCTCGACGACTTCAAGGACGGCCTGCTGACCGAGGAAGAGGCGGGGAAGTCCATCGCCCGCGACACCTCGCTCGGCCGGCCCAACCTGCCGGCGGCCGCCGGGGTGCGGCGCGCGCTGGCGAGCCTCGACGCCCAGCTCGAGCACGCGCGGCGCGCGCTGTCCCGGCTGCCGCGTCCGGCGGCCGCGTCGTGGGACGTGCTCCGCCGGCTGGAGGCCGTGCTGGAGGGGGCGCGCGCCGAGCTGACGGCGCGCCTCGGCTGGACGGGCGCGGGGTCGTGACCGCCGGCGCGGCGGCGCGCGCGGACGACCGGGCCGCGGCCGAAGCGGTCCGCACCGCGCGCACCGCGCGGCGCTGGGAAGACACGCTCGCGCTGCACGCGCTCGCCTGCCTGGCGGCCACGTCCGCCGCCGGACTGCTGCTGGCGCTGCTGCTGGTGGTCCCGGAGGCGGGCACGGTCCTGGGCCCCCTCACCTACGGGCGCTGGGCGGCGGTCCACATCGACATCGGCCTGTACGGCTGGTGCGGTCTGCCGCTCGCCGGGCTGCTGCTGCGGCTGTACTGCGGGGCCGACGATCCGTCGTGGGGACCGCGCGCGGCGATCGAGGCCTGGTCGGGCAGCGTCGCCGCGGGCGCGCTCGCCTGGCTGCTCGGCCAGAGCAGCGGGAAGGTGTTCCTCGAGTGGTCCGGCGTCGCGCGCGGGCTCTTCCTCGCCAGCCTGGTCTTCCTCGCGGCCGTGCTCGGCGCGGGGCTGCTGCGGGAGCGGCGCGCGGCCGGGCGCTGGCCGCGCGCGAAGGCGCTGCTGCTGGCGGCGCTGCTCGCCGTCCCGCCCGCGCTGGCGCTCGCGACCTCGCGCCGGACCTACCCGCCGATCAACCCGCACAGCGGCGGGCCGACCGGCGCCGACCTGCTGGGCAGCAGCCTCGCGGTGCTCGCCGTCTTCGTCCTCGCGCCGGCGATCCTCGGCCTCGAGCTGGCCCGGCACCGCCGCGGGACGCGCGGGGCGCTGCTGCTCCTGGGTGCGCAGGCGCTGCTCTTCTTCGCGGTGAGCCGCGGCGACGCCTCGCACCGCGACCCGCTGCAGGTCGCCGCGCTCGCGACGCTGCTCGCGTGGGCGGTCGTGCTGCCGCGCCACCTGCGCCGCTACGACTGGCCCGCGGCCGCGCGCCCGTGGCTCGGGGCGTTCCTGCTCTGGGGCGCGGCGCTGCTCGCGACCGGCGTCGGCGCGTTCCTGCCCGGCGTGCTCGAGCGCGTGAAGTTCACCAACGCGCTCGTCGGGCACGCGCACATCGCGATGGCGGGGCTCGCGTCGAGCTTCGGCGGGCTCGTCCTCGTGATGCTGGCGCGCGACGGGCACGGGCCGGCGGCGCGCGTCCTCGCGGCGAAGGCGCCGTTCTGGGCCTGGCACGCCGGGCTCACGCTGCACGTCGCGGCCGTCTCGGCCGCAGGCGCGCTCGAGGCCGCCGACCCCGGCGTGCTCTTCCGGCCCGACCCGGCCGTGACGCTGCTCTACGCCGCGCGCGCGCTCGCGGGCCTGGCCATGCTGGCCGGCGCGGCCACGTTCCTGCGCCGGCTCTCCGCGGAGGTGCCATGACGACGGCCCACCTTCCCGCCCGCGACGGCGTGCCCGCGCCGACCCGCGCCGTGCTCCTGCTGGCCGCGCTGGCGGGCGCGTCCGACGCGTCGACCGGCGTGGTCCTGATGCTCGCGCCGCGCCTCGCGCTCTCCGCGCTGGGCCTGCCCGTGCCGGCCGACACGATCTTCCTGCGCTGGATCGGCGTGTTCGTGTTCGTCGTCGGGCTGGCCTACGCCTACCCGTTCCTGTGGCGGGAGCCGCACGCGCGGGCCGCCCGGCTCTGCGCCGCGTTCGAGCTGACGGCCGTCGCGCGCTTGGCGGTCGCCGGGTTCGTGGCCGTCGCGGTCGGCGCCGGCGCGCTGGAGTTCGGCTGGCTCGGCGTGGGCGCCTTCGACGCCGCGCTGGCGCTGGCACAGATCGCCCTGCTCGCGCGCGGCGCCGTGGGCGATGTCGACTGACGCGCGCGCGCTCGGCGCCTGGGCGCGCGGCGGCCTCGCGGTCGTCGCGGCGTACGTCGCGTTCCTGCTGTTCGCGCAGTTCGGGTTCCTGGCGCAGGCGCAGCGCGATCTCGCGGACCCCCGCGCCGTGCAGGCCGTCATGGCCGCGATGGGCGTGGCGGGGCTGGCGGCGAGCCTCGCGGCGGGCGCGCTGCTGGGGCGCGTCGCGCCGCGCGTGGTGGTGCGCGCGGCGCTCGCCGGCACCGCCGCGGTCGCCGCCGGGTCGCTCGCGTGCCATGCGCCGGTCGCCCTCGCGATCGTGGGCGCGGCGATCGGCGCCGCTCTCGGCGTGCTCACCGTCGCGATCGCGGCGTCGCTGCGCGACCTGTGCGGGTCGCGGCACGCCGGGCTGGCGGCGGGTGCGGGGACGGGCATCGCGTACTTCCTGTGCAACGTCCCGCCGCTGTTCGAGGCTCCGCCGGCGGTGCGCGCCCTCGTGCCCGCGGCGCTGGCGCTGCTCGCGGCGGCGCTCCTGCCCGCGGAGGCGGGGCCGCGAGGCGAGCCGCGACTCCGGGCGGGGCACAGCCCCGCCCCCACACATCCCCCCACACATCTCGGAGCCGGACGGCTCGTGCGGGCCGTCGTCGCGTTCGCGGCGCTCGTGCTGCTCGACTCCGCGGCGTTCGCCGTGATCCAGGCGCAGCCCGCGCTGAAGGCGCTCTCGTGGGGCAGCGACGCGCAGAAGTGGCTGCAGGGCGTCACCCACCTCGCCGCCGCGCTCGGCGCGGGGCTGCTGCTCGACGCGGGCCTGTTCGCGTCGCTGCTCGGCGCGACGGCCGCGCTGTTCGCGCTCGCGTTCCCGCTGCTGCTCGGCCAGGGGCCGTTCGCGGCCGCGGGCGGGCCGCTCTACGCCGTGGGCATCTCGATCTACTCGACCGCGCTCGTGTTCTACCCCTCGCGCGGCGGCGACGGCGTCCGCCCGGCGCCGCGCTGGCGCGCCGCGCTGCTCTACGGGCTGTCCGGCTGGATCGGCTCCGCGCTCGGCGTCGGCGCGGCGCAGGACCTCGGGACGATCCCCGCGGGGCTGATCGCCGCCGCCGCGGCGGCCGTCGCGCTGGCCTGGGCGACCCCGTCGCCCGACGGCTGGCGGCGCCTCGCGCGCCACGCGGGTCTGGCGGGGGCGGTCGCGGCCGCGGGCCTCGCCGGCTGGTGGGGGACGCACCTCCTGCCCGCGCCCCGCGCGCGGCTCGCGGAGACCGAGCACCGCGTCGCGCGCGGCCGCGAGGTCTACATCGCCGAGGGGTGCATCCACTGCCACTCGCAGTACGTGCGGCCGGACGGTCCCGACGCGCTGTTCTGGGGGCCGGCGCGGCCGCTCGACCGCGCGCAGCGGCCGGTGCTGCCCGGCAACCGCCGGCAGGGGCCCGACCTGCTCGAGGTCGGCAACCGGCGCGCGCCCGCCTGGAACGAGGCGCACCTGCGCGACCCGCGCTCGGTGTCGCCGGGCTCGCGCATGCCGTCGTACGCGCACCTGTTCGCGGACGGCGACGCGCGCGGGCAGGACCTCGTCGCCTACCTCGACGCGCTGGGGCAGGGGACGGGCCCGGAGCACGACGCCGCGATCCGCGCCGAGCGCCCGCCGCGGCCGGCGCGGCCGCCTTCCGTCGAGCGCGGCCGCGCGCTGTTCGCGGGGTGGTGCGCGGCGTGCCACGGCCGCGCGGGGCGCGGCGACGGTCCCCTCGCGGCGGCGATCGACAATGCCGCGCTGAACCTGCACAAGCACGACTACGCCGTGCTGAAGGGCCGGTCGCAGGACGAGCCGCTCGCGGACGCGCTGGCCCGCGTCGTGCGCCACGGCTTCCCGCCGACGCCGATGCCGGGCCACGAGACGTTGCCCGACCAGCAGGTCGCGGACCTCGTCGCGTACGTGCTGTCGCTGCGGGACGCGCCGTGAGGCGCCTCCGCCGCCGGCGCGTCCTGGCGCTGGCCGGGGCGGGGCTCGTCGTCGCGGGCGCCGCGCTGGCCGTGCACCTCGGCTGGCTGCGCGGCGCGCGGCCGTGGCCCGAGGCGACCGGCTGGGACGCGATCCCGGCCGGCGAGCGGCCCGGCTTCGACGTGCCGTGGCCGGCGGGCGCCGGCGAGGCCCCGCGCCTCGACTGGCTGGGGCACGCCGGGTTCCTCGTGCGCTGGCACGGGCAGCGGATCCTGCTCGACCCGAACCTGAGCGACGTCTGCACGGCATCGCCGCGCGTGATGGAGCGGCCGGTCGGTCCCGCGCAGCTCGGCCCGCTGGACGCGGTGCTGATCAGCCACGCCCACTACGACCACCTCGACGACGCGACGCTGCGCGCGCTGCCCGGCGTGGGCGCGATCGTCGTGCCGGCCGGCAGCGAGACGTTCGTGCGCGGGCGGCGCGCCGACGCGCGGATCGTCGGGCTGCGGCCCGGCGCCGCCGCGCGCTTCGGCGACGTCGAGGTCGTCGCCGTCCCGGCCGCGCACAACGGCAACCGCTACCACCCGCTCGCGAGCACGTTCCTCGCCGTCGGCTACGTCCTGCGCGCCGGGGACGACGCGATCTACGTCGCGGGCGACACCGGGCGGCGCAACGACGTCGAGTCGATCGGCCGCGTGTACCGGCCGCGGCTCGCGATCCTGCCGATCGGCGCGTACGCGCCGTCGTTCCCGCTGCGGCGCTACCACCTCGACCCGGAGGACGCCGTGGACGTCGCGCGGCGCCTCGGCGTCCCGGCGGTCGTGCCGTACCACTTCGGGACGTTCGTGCTGTCGCTGGACCGCCCGGAGGACGCCCTGCCGCGGTTCGAGCGCGCCGCGCGCGCCGCGGGCCTGCGCTGGTCGATGCCGCGGCTGTACAGGGGCGAGGCCGTCGCCGCGCCCGACCGGAGGGCCGGACCTTGAACGGGGAATTCCCGCCGTCGTTCTGGGGCCGCCTGTTCGGGCGCCTCGCCGCCTCCGCGCTGGCCCACCCGTGGCGCTGGCTCGGCGGCGGGCTCCTGCTGGCCGCGGCCTCGCTGGGCGTCGCGGCGGCGCGCCTCGAGCTGAAGACGTCGAACCTCGACCTCGTGGACCACCGCATCCCGACGGTCGCGCGCTTCCTCGCCTTCGCCGAGACGTTCGGCTCGCCGAACATGCTCGTCGTCGTGCTGGAGGGCAGGGACGAGGCGCGGCTGCGCGAGGCGGTGGACCGGCTGGCCCCGCGGCTCGGCGCCGCGCCCGGCGTCCGCACCGTCATGGCGCGGCTTCCCTACGACCGCCGGCGGCTCGCCGACCTCGGCGTGCCGGCGTACTTCACGTCGCGCGACGGCGGGCTCTCCTTCGTCTTCGTGCAGCCGTCCGACGCGACGTCGAGCGCGGCGACGATCCAGCCGTTCGTCGAGGGGGTGCGCGGCGTGCTCGCGGCCGCGGACCTGTCCCGCCTCGGCGTGCGCGCGGGGCTGACCGGGCTGCCGCAGTACGCGCTCGACGACCGCGACGTCATCCAGCGCGACGTCTCGCGGCTCTCGACGATCTCGTTCGTGCTGGTCGGCCTGATCTGCGCGGTCGGGTTCCACGCCTTCCGCCGGCCGCTGCTCGCGATGGTGGCCCTGCTCTTCGTCACGGCGTACGTGGCCGGCTTCGCGGCGCTCGTGCCGGGGCACCTGACCCTGCTGTCGGCGTTCTTCTTCTCGGCGCTGTTCGGCCTCGGCAGCGACTACGCCGTCTATGTCCTGCACGGGATGGAGGAGCGCCTCGCGGCCGGCGAGGACCTCGCGCAAGCCCTCTCCGGCTCGATCGCGTTCATCGCGCCCGGGCTGGCCACGGCCGCGCTGACCACGGCGGCGGCGTTCCTGACCCTCATGCTGTCCGGCTTCCGCGGCTTCTCCGAGCTGGGCTTCATCGGGGCCGCGGGCATCCTGCTGTCGCTCGTGGCGACGGTCACGCTGCTGCCCGCGCTGCTCGCGGTGTCGCGCGACCGCCACCGCGGGGAGCGCGAGCTGCACCGGCGCGGCGTGGGCCGCGCGCTGCTCGCCCTGCAGCACCCGGCCCTCGCGGCCGTGCTGGGGGCCGCGACGCTCGTCGCGTGCCTCGGCGGCGTGCCGCCGTTCGACGGCGACTACACCCACCTGCAGCCGCGCCGCTCGGAGTCGGTGCGGCTCGAGCGCGAGATGGTCGAGCGCTCCGGGTTCTCGCCGCAGTTCGCGGCGTTCGTCGCGCCGGACCGGGACCGCGCGGCGGACGTCATCGTCGCCCTCGGCGAGGAGAAGACCGTCGGCGCCGTGCGCTCGCACCACGACCTGCGGCAGCTCGACATGGCCGGGCTCCCCGAGAAGGACGCGCGCGCCGCCTTCGAGCGCCTGTTCCGCGCGCCGGACGGCTCGCAGGCGATCTACGCCTACCCGCTCGGCAACATCTGGGACCCGGCGTTCGCGGACGAGTTCCTGGCGCGGATGCGGGCGATCGACCCGGACGTCACCGGGATGCCCGTGCTCGGGCGCTTCATGATCGACCTCTCGCGGCACGCGCTCGTCGTGACCGGCGTCGCGAGCGGGATCGTGATGCTGCTGATCGTGGCGTTCGAGTTCCGGCTGACGCGCTACACGCTGCTGGCCTCGGCGCCGACGATCGTCGGCGTCGCGGCGACGCTCGGCGCGATGCGCTGGCTCGGCCTGCCGTTCAACCCGATCAACGTGATGGCCTTCCCGGTGATCGTCGGGACCGGGGTGGACGCGGGCGTGCACCTGACGCAGCGCTTCCTCGCCGAGAAGGGGGACCTCGCGCGCACGATGACGGGTGCGGGGCACACGGTGTTCATCAGCGGGCTGACGACGATCGTGGGCTTCGCGGCGCTCGCGTTCACCGAGCACCGCGGGCTGGCCTCGTTCGCGATCGTGCTCACGCTCGGGTCGACGATCTGCCTCGCGCTGTCGTTGCTGGTGCTGCCGCTCGTGCTGCGCCGCGCCTACCGCTCCCGGGAACGGCTCACCCGGTGTGGGGGTGGGGCTCCGCCCCACCCGGGCCACGCGCAGCGCGGCGACTGATCACGGGGCCCCCGGGGGCCCGGGGGGTGCGCGGTCACTTGCCGGATGCTTTCGAGCGGCCTTCGAGGGCGCTCCTCGCGCGCCATTCGCCCTCGCGCGGGGCGGGCGGGGTCTCGGGACGGGCTCGGTGGAGGGCGATTCACTCCGACGCCCACGCGTCTCGGAGTGCGCCAGGCCGCGTTCGCTGGTGTCCGGTCGAAACGTCCGGCAAGTGACCGTGGGAGCCGGTGGTGCTCGCGGCTGCTCGCGGCCGAAGCAGATCAGCTTTAGAAGCCGAAGCAGATCAGCTTTAGAAAGGGACTACACCGTCGTCGGAGGTTTCGACGTTTCGACGATCGAACGCGCCTCGCGACCGTCGCGCTACGCGGCGAGGTCGACGGAGTACTCGCGGAAGGCGGCGACGCGGTCCCCCTCGACGCGCAGCGCGAGCGCGGTCCCGTGGCCGCCGCTCTCGCGCAGGAACACGAACCAGCCCGAAGGCCCGCTGAGCGTCACGACCTCGCCGAGTTGCGCCGGCTCCTGCCCCCGCCCCGCGCCGAGGACGTCGCGCAGACGCGCCTCGAGCTCCGGGGCGAGCAGCGCGCCGAAGGCGGTGAAGTCGCCCGACGCGCGGCCGCCGCTCCAGGCGCGGAACGCCGCGTCCGCCACGTCCGCGGCCGAACGCCCCGCGCGGGGCGCGGACACCGGGTCGCTCGCCGGGAACGTGTCGTTCAAGGCGGTGTCCAGCTTCCTGTCGCGCTGCCCCTGCGTGTCCTGTCCCATGGCGCCCCCGAACGGACGGCCGTCGTCCTGCAGGCGGCGTCCAGCAGACGGCTGAACTGACGATTGTCGGCCGCGGGCGCGCCCGGTCCAGCCGCCTCGCCACTACCCGGCGCGATCGGGCGCGGTCGCGACCACGAGGAACACCGGGTACCGCCGGCCGCCCCGCTCGACCTCGAACACGGTCGTGAACGCGACGTCGCGGAACCCGGCCTCGACCAGTTGCGCCCCCAGCGCCGCGCGGTCGAAGCCGTGGTGCACGTCCACGCCCGGGCCGTGGAACGAGCCGTCCTCCGCGTCCAGGTCGGCGAGCGCGACGCGCCCTCCCGGCGCGAGCAGGTCCAGCAGCCGGCGCAGCAGCCCCGCCGTGTCGGGGACGTGGTGCAGCGCCATCAGCGAGACGACCAGGTCGAAACACTCGTGGGGGCGGGGCTGTGCTCCGCCCGTCAGGTCCTGTGCCCCGCCCGCCAGGTCCTGTGCCCCGCCCGCGAGGGCCTGCGCCCCGCCCGCAAGCGGGTCCGCGCCGGGGTCCAGCCGCCGCGGCTCCACGTTGGTCGCGCCGGTCGCGGCGATCTTCCGCTCGACGACGGCGAGCATCCCCGGCGAGCTGTCGGCGAGGACGATCCGGGCGACGTGCGGCTGCAGCGCGAAGCCGAGAAGGCCGGTGCCGCAGCCGAACTCGAAGGCGGTCGCGCCGGGGGGGAGCGGCACGCGCTCGAGGATCGCCGCGGCGGTGCGCTGCGCGCGCTCCACTTTCGCGGGGTCGTCGTCCCAGGTCGCGGCGGAGGCGTCGAAGTCGGTCGTCATGCCGCCGAGGATGCCGCAGGTCGCGCCCGCGTTACAGCGCCAGCGCGGCGCGGGCCGGCAATCAGATCGCCAGCGCGGCGCGGATCTCCGCGACGATCGCCGCGGGCGGGGCGGCGGCGTCCACGACGAGGACGCCCTCGCCCGCGCGCGGCTCCTCGAGGGCGGCGAGCTGGCTCGGGAGCAGCGCGGGACCCGCGAAGTGCCCGGCGCGCCGGGACAGCCGCCGGGCGAGCAGCTCCGGCGTGGCGCGCAGGTAGACGAAGCGCACGTCGCCCGGGGTGGCGTCGGGGGGGACGAGCGCCGTGCGGTGCGCGCGGCGCAGAGCGGAGCAGGCGAGGGCGAGCCCACCGTCGGCCGCGCCGCCCGCGCCGCCCGCGCCCTCCGCGCCGCCCGCACCGGGGCCCGCGAGCGCGGCCGCGATCTCGCGCTGCAGCGCGGCGAGCCAGGGCGCCCGCTCGGCGTCGGTGAGCCCGAGGCCGAGCGCCATCTTCGCCTTGCTCGCGGCCGTGTGGACGTCGTCGGCGTCGAGAAAGCGCAGGCCGGTCGCCGCCGCGAGCGCGACGCCGACCGTCGTCTTGCCCGACGCGGCCGGGCCCGTGACGACGACGACGCGCGGCGCGGCGCCGGCGCTCACGGGCGGAACGGCAGCGCGAGCAGCCGCGGCAGGGTGAGGTCGGCCGGGTCCCGCGGCGCCGGGACGCCGATCGTGAGCGCCGCCTGGGGCACGTCGCGGCGCAGCGTCCCGTGCAGCGCGTCCCAGAGGGTCAGCCCGCTCGACCAGTTGGAGTCCATCTCGTCGCGCACGACGGAGTGGTGGATCCCGTGCATCCGCGGCGTCACGACGAAGAGCCCGAGCGCGCGCTCGACACGCGGGGGCAGCCGCAGGTTCGCGTGGTGGAAGACGATCTCGAGCAGCGTGGCGCGCTGCCAGGCCGCGAGTTCCGCCGGCCGCACCCCGATCAGCAGCACCTGCGCCGCGCGCCAGGGCACCGAGAGCAGCATCTCGCCGCCGTGGAAGCGGATCGCGGTGCTGGCCGTCAGGTCGAGGTCGGCGTGGTGGACGCGGTGGAAGCGCCAGAGCGGCGGCACCTTGTGCGTCAGCACGTGCCACAGGTACAGCGTGTAGTCGAGCAGCAGCAGCGCGAGGACGAAGCCGGCCGGCCGGGGCAGGCCGAGGCGCCGCTCGGCCCACGGGACCAGCCCGGTCCCGCGCCGCTCGACGGCGCGCGCCAGCCGGTCCACGACCGGCCGCTGCGCCAGCTCGATCGCGGCCGCGGACGTGGCGGCGAGGGCCGCGTTGCGCAGGTCGTGCCGGTTCGCCGGCTCGACGCGCGGCCGCAGCGCGCGCCGCCGCTCGCCCCAGGCATGGACAGGACCGTCGTCGTCACCGGCGTCTCGACCGGCATCGGCCTCGCCTGCGCGCGGCACCTCGCGCGCCGCGGCCTGCGCGTCTTCGGCAGCGTGCGGCGCGCCGAGGACGGCGCCCGGGTCGCGGCGGACGTCGGGCCGGCGTTCACGCCGCTCGTCTTCGACGTCGCCGACGAGGCCGCCGTCGCCCGCGCCGCCGCCGAGGTGCGCGCCGCGCTCGGCGGGCGCACGCTCGCGGGCCTCGTCAACAACGCCGGCATCGCGGTGCCCGGGCCGCTGCTGCTCCTCACGCGCGACGAGTTCGAGGAGCAGCTGCGGATCAACGTGCTCGGCCCGTTCCTCGTGACCCGGGCGTTCGGGCCGCTGCTCGGCGCCGACCGTTCGCTGTCCGGCCCGCCGGGCCGGATCGTCAACATGAGCTCGGTCCAGGGGCGGATCGGCACGCCGTTCCTCGGCGCCTACGCCGCGTCGAAGCACGCCCTCGAGGGGCTCTCCGAGGCGCTGCGGCGCGAGCTGATGCTGTTCGGCATCGACGTCGCGATCGTCGGGCCGGGCGCGGTGCGCACGCCGATCTGGACGAAGGGCGTCGACCGCGCCGGGCGCTTCGACGGCAGCGAGTACGCCGAGCCGCTGCGCCGCTTCCAGCGCTTCGCCGACAAGGAGGCCCGCGGCGGCATGGACCCCGACGCGATCGCCGCGATCGTGTTCGACGCCCTGACCGCCCGGCGCCCCCGCGTGCGCTACGCGCCGGTCGCGCGGCGCCTGTCCAACTGGGTGCTGCCGCACCTGCTCACGCGGCGCGCCGTGGACCGCCTGATCGGCAAGGCCCTCGGCCTCACGCCGCGTCGCGGGTGACCCGGCTCACGCCGCGACGCGGGTGACGCGGCTCACGCCACGACGCGGGTGACGCGGCCTCACGCCCCGTCGCGGGTGACGCGGTCGAGCCCGCGGTCCTCCTGCGAGCGCGGGTCCTCGACCGGCTCGAGGTGGGTCGAGAACGTGACCGGGGGAGGCAGGACGGCCTGCAGGTCGCGCTCGATCCGCTCGAGCACGTCGTGCCCCTGCTGGACGGTCCACGCGCCGGGCACGAGCACGTGCACCGCGAGGAACCGCCGCTGGCCCGCCTGGCGCGTGCGCAGCCCGTGGAACTCGATCCCCTCCGCCGCGTACCCGGCGAGCACGCGCTCGATGGCGGCGCGCTCGGCCGGGGGCAGCGCGTGGTCCATCAGCCCGGAGGCGGAGCGCCGCATCAGCTGCACGCCCGACCAGACGATGTTCGCGGCGACGAGCAGCGCGAGCACCGGGTCGAGCACCAGCCAGCCGGTGGCGCCGACGAGGAGCACGCCCGCGATCACGCCGGCGGAGGTCCAGACGTCGGTCATCAGGTGCCGCGCGTCGGCCTCGAGCGTGATCGAGTGGTAGCGCCGTCCGGTCCGCAGCAGCACGCGCGCGACCGCGAGGTTCACCGCCGAGGCCAGCGCGGAGATCGCGAGCCCGACGCCGACGTTCGCGAGCGGCTGCGGGTCGCGCAGCCGGCCGAGCGCCGCGGCGGCGATGCCGTACGCGGCGAGCAGGATCAGCGCGCCCTCCGTCGCGCTGGCGAAGTACTCGGCCTTGGTGTGGCCGAAGGGGTGGCCCTCGTCCTCGGGGCGTTCGGCGAGGGTGAGCATCGCGAGCGCCATGGCCGCCGCCACCAGGTTGACGACCGACTCCAGCGCGTCGGACAGCAGGCCGACCGAGCCCGTCAGGACGTACGCGCCGGCCTTCAGCCCGATCGTCAGCGCCGCGGCGGCGATCGACAGCCAGGCGAACCGGCGCAGGGACGGGAGCGGGCGCCCTGGCGGCGGCAGGGGGGCGCCGCCACGCTCCGGGGCGGGGGCGGGCATGCGCGGATCATACCGCCCCGCCTTTGCGCGGGGGGCCCCTTGTCACGCCGGGGCCCCGGGCGTCTATCCCCGGCAGCGCACATCACGCGCGAGGAGGCCTCGGAATGAACCGGAAGAGACTGCTGACGTTCCTCGTGGCCGGCGTGCTGACCCTCGTCCCGGTGAGCATCATGGCCGCGGCGGGGCTGGCCGGCGCGGACCCGTCCGCGTGCGGCACGACCTGCTGTCCCGAACCCTGCGGGCCCTGCGGGCCCTGCCCGGGACCCTGCGGGCGCTGAGGAAGGCGGCGAACGGCGGATGGAGAGGGCGGACCGGGAGGCTCTGAACGAGGCCCTCGCGCGGGTCGCGCACGGGGACCGGTCCGCCTTCGACGAGCTGTTCGAGAGGGCCTGGCCGCTCGTGCTCGGCTTCTCGCGCCGCGCGCTCCCGTGTGCCGCGGACGCCCAGGACGCCGCCCAGGAGGCGCTGCTCAAGGTGATGCGGCACGCGCCGCGCTACGACGCGGCGCGCGACGCGACGGCGTGGATCGTCGCGATCGCGGCCAACGAGTGCCG
>JADHED010001031.1_pt1 | contig 26256 bp, 23 predicted proteins | sample 8952041 | NCBI WGS metagenome assembly JADHED01 (sample SAMN16124423, study PRJNA663239) | bioreactor sludge metagenome | isolation source: sludge (control) | place: India:Bengaluru | collected 2018-09-08
ACCACGGAAGTCTCGCCGTCTTCACGGCTACCTTCTGCAAGAGCGCAATCAGTTGTTCGCCGAAGTGCCGCCGAACAATCCATACCTTACGATTACATGACTAGCATCTACTGGGAACGAACCGGCTCTTTCCACCAGTCCGGCCGGCTCGCTCGAAGCAAGGCAGGTCCGCCGATCACAAGGTTCGCTTGAAGAACTCGCTCAGCTTGACCAGCTCGGCATCCACGTACTTCCCCAAGAAACTCTGCTCGCGCGCAACGCAATGAAGGCCAATAGGTCGTTGTAGCTCTTGTGTGACATTGATGATCCCCCTTCATAAGTCTATGTCGGTCTTACCATCTAGTCGTCTTCGGATGTGATCGCTACATTGTTGGTATCCGACGAAAGCTGCCACCGCGACGGGAGCAGGAGCGTCGGGAACGCGCCACGTCACCTACGCCTTCACAAGGCGTCCGTCACTCCATCGCGACGACGTTTCTGACGATCCGAACACCGCTGATCTGCTTCCCTAGGGGCGGACAGGTGTGCCCGTCGATCACAAACTGGTCATGAAGGAGTACGTGCATGCACAAGCGCAAACTTGGAAAAAGCAACCTCAAAGTCTCGGCCCTCGGGCTGGGCTGCATGGGCCTGAGCCACGGTCTTGGCCCGGCCACCGATTCGCGGCAGGCCATCTCGCTGATCCGAGAGGCTGTGGACCGAGGAGTGACGCTCTTCGACACCGCCGAGGTGTACGGTCCCTATGTCAACGAAGAGGTGGTTGGCGAGGCCCTGGCCCCGGTTCGCGACCGCGTGGTGATCGCCACCAAGTTCGGCTTCACCTTCGGCGACGACAACAAGCAGCAGATCCTCAACAGCAAGCCCGAGCACATCCGCTGGGCGGTCGAAGGTTCGCTCAAGCGCTTGCGCACCGACCGCATTGATCTGCTTTACCAGCACCGCGTCGATCCCGAGGTGCCCATTGAGGACGTAGCCGGCACGGTCAAGGACCTCATCGCCGAGGGCAAAGTCAAGCACTTCGGCCTGTCCGAAGCGGGCGTACAAACCATCCGCCGCGCACACGCAGTGCAGCCAGTAACCGCTCTGCAAAGCGAATATTCGCTGTGGTGGCGCGAGCCGGAGAAGGAAATCCTGCCAACGCTAGAGGAACTGGGCATTGGCCTCGTTCCCTTCAGCCCGCTCGGCAAGGGCTTCCTGACGGGCACGATCAAGGAAGGCGCGACCTTCGGCAGCGACGACTTCCGCAGCAAGGTTCCGCGCTTCTCGCCGGAAGCGATCAAGGCGAACCAGGCCCTGGTGGACCTGCTGGGCCAGATCGCTCAGGACAAGGGCGTCACATCAGCGCAGATCGCGCTGGCTTGGCTGCTCGCGCAGAAACCTTGGATCGTGCCGATCCCTGGCACTACCAAGCTGCACCGGCTGGAAGAGAACCTGGGCGCCGCTAACGTCGAACTGACGGTGAGACACCTGAACATGATCGCCGAGGCTCTTCGGAGCGCAGCAATCCAAGGCGATCGCTATCCTGCCGAATTGCAGGCGCGGGTCGGACGTTGAAGAGGGAACCGATATGAGTACGGATCATGATGCTGCTCGGAGAGCCGCGATGTTCGCACTTGCGACGCTTCCCATGATCGGTGCGGTCGGTACTGCCGAGGCCACGACCACCCAAGCCGGAGGGACCCGCCGCCAAGGATCGCACACACTGGTGGCGTACTTCTCCCGCTCTGGCAATACGCGCGTAGTGGCCGGCCTGATTCATCGGGGTCTGCGTACAGACCTGTTCGAGATTCAACCGGCGGTTGCGTATCCCGAGGACTACGACGAAACAGTCGAGATGGCGCGTCAGGAGAGCCAAAGCGGACGCGAACGCGCCCTGGCAGCCCGGGTCCCAAATATCGAAAGTTATGACACAGTGTATTTGGGCTTTCCCATTTGGGGCCAGACCGTCCCTCCGGTCATGCGCACCTTCCTTACTGCGCATGACCTTTCGAGCAAGACTCTGATTCCGTTCATCACCCATGGCGGCTACGGGTTGGGCGACAGCCGGACTGTGCTGGCACAGCTCGCGTCGAAAGCCCAACTGCGTCAGGAGTTCTCGATGGAAGCCGATCAGGAGCGGCGAACCATGCAGCAGGTGAATCGCTGGCTGGGCAAGTAGCGTGACCGCGAGGCCACGATGCGCACTGAACCGATATTCAATCGCGGTATCTCAACGCGTCGATGACCAGCGCCAGTGCGGGTGCAATCTGGCGGCGGCTGGCGTAGTACAGGTGATAGCCCGGAAACAGCGGCCACCAGTCTTCCAGCACTGGCACCAATCGGCCTTGCTCGATATGCGGCTGAATCAGTTCGAAGGGAACGTAGGCGAAGCCCATGCCATCCAGCGCGGCCTGCAGCATGATGAAGGTGTTATTGAAGATCGCTTGTCCGTCGACGCGCACATTGATGGCCTGGCCGTCCTTCTCGAATTCCCAGGCGTACAGGCCGCCGTGCGTCGGCAAGCGCAGGTTGACGCAGCGGTGTTCGGTGAGATCATGCGGCGTGGCAGGCAGGGATTTGCCGGCCAGGTATTCGGGCGACGCCGCCACCGCCATCCGGAAATCCGGGCTGATGCGCACTGCGATCATGTCCTTGTCCACCTGGTTGCCGATGCGTATGCCGGCGTCGAAGCGGTTCGCGGCAATGTCGGTCAGCGCGTAGTCCACACTCAGTTCGACCTGCACCCCGGGATGCTCGCGCAGCAGGGGCAGCAGGCGGGGCCAGAGGATTTGGGCGATGGCGTGGTCGTTGGCCGTGATGCGCACGCTGCCAACGGGCTTGCCCTGCGCCGAGCGCAGGGAGCTCAGTTCGGCGTCGATCTGGCCGAACATGGGCGCGAGCGTGTTGAGCAGCCGCGTGCCCGCTTCCGTGGGCGAGACGCTGCGCGTGGTGCGCGTCAGCAGCCGAACGCCCAGACGCGCCTCCAGGGCGGTCATGGCATGGCTGAGTGCGGAACGAGACAGGCCCAGTTGCGCCGCGGCGCGGGTGAAGCTGCGCTCGCGTGCCACCGCCACGAAGGCGCGCAGATCGTTGAGGTTTTCTTCTGCCATTGGTGAATTTGCTGCACAGGCGTATTCACATTTTTTCATCTTATCAACCAATGAGCCTGTCCATAAACTTGAATGCGTGCCAAGCCAAGGTGCCATCGCAAGCTTGAACCGACCTCAACAACCCCGACGAATGGAATCCACATGAAACCCCTTGCAACCGCCGTTTTGTTGCTCGCGCTGAGCGCTTCAGCCGCATCCGCAAAGGAGAAATTACCCATGATCACCGTCACCCCCATCGGCTCCCAAGCCTCCGCCCAAGGCCCGGCGCAATACTTCACCGGCACCGTGCGCGTGGACTCGATATTCCAGGCCAGCGCGCCTGCACGCGTGGGCGGTGGCACCGTCACCTTCGAGGCGGGTGCGCGTACCGCCTGGCACACCCATCCGCTGGGTCAGACCCTGATCGTGACGGCAGGTGTCGGCCTGGTGCAGGAATGGGGTGGCCCGGTGCGCGAAATCCGTCCTGGCGACACGGTGTGGATTGCACCGGGCGTCAAGCACTGGCACGGTGCGGCGCCCACTACCGCCATGACGCACATCGCCATCGCCGAGGCGCTGGATGGCAAGGCCGTCGACTGGCTGGAGCAGGTCAGCGACGAGCAATACAAGACCCCGGTCCAGCCGTGAGCGCCGCGACCATGAAAGCCGCATTGAGCGCACTGGCTGCCGCCGCCATCCTGGGGGCGACGGCGTGCCAGGCCGCCGAGACCTCAAACCCACCCCAGGCAAGGCAGACCACGATGACGACCGCACAGCAAGCGCTTTCCGCCACGCAACAGGCCCTGGTTCCGATTGCCGCCTTCGCCGCCGTAGGCGACATGGCCAAGCTCAATCGCGCGTTGAACCAGGCGCTGGACGCGGGCCTGACGGTCAGTGATGCCCGCGAGGTGCTGGTGCAGCTCTACGCCTACACCGGCTTTCCACGCAGCCTGAACGCGCTGGGCGAACTGATGAAGGTGCACGATGAGCGCAAGCAGCGCGGCATCCAGGATGCTGCTGGCAAGGAGCCGGGGCCGCTGCCGGCCGACTATGACGCGCTGGCGGTGGGCACCGAGAACCAGACCAAGCTCGTCGGCGCGCCGGTCAAGGGGGCTTTGTTTGATTTCGCACCCGCCATCGACCAGTACCTGAAGGCGCATTTGTTTGGCGACATCTTCGTGCGCGACAACCTCGACTGGAAGAGCCGCGAACTGGCCACCATAGCCGCGCTGGCCGCCATGCAGGGGGTAGAGGCGCAGTTGCGCTCGCACCTGCAGATCGGCCTGAACTTGGGCCTGACGCCGGCGCAGTTGCGGCAGTTGCCGCAGGTGTTCGAGGCTCAGGGTGAGACCGCGGCCGCTGACCGCCTGCAGGCGGCACTGCAGGCGACGCTGAAGTAAGCGCCGCGCCAACCCATCGAAAGGTCAGGAACATGGAAAACATTCAGGGAAAGATCGTGGTCATCACCGGCGCCAGCTCGGGCCTGGGCGCCGAGACCGCCCGCCATCTGGTGAAGGCCGGCGCCAAGGTGGCGCTGGGCGCGCGCCGCAAGGAGCGCCTGGACGCCCTGGTCAAGGAACTGGGTGCGGACAGCGCCACAGCATTCCAGGTCGACGTGACCGACCGCGAACAGGTGGACGCCTTCGTCAAGGATGCCCATGCCACATGGGGCCGCATCGACGTCATGCTGCACAACGCCGGCCTGATGCCGATGGCCCCGCTCGTGGCCAATCGCTGGCAGGAGTGGGATCAGTGCATCGACGTGAACCTCAAGGGCGTGCTGTACGGTCTGGGCGCGGTACTGCCGATCATGCAGGCGCAGAAATCCGGCCACAACATCTTCGTGTCCTCGGTGGCGGGCCACGTCGTCAATCCGGTGGGCGCAGTGTATTGCGCCACCAAGACCGGCATCCGCGTGATCGCCGAGGCGCTGCGCCAGGAGGTGAAGCCATGGGGCGGCCGCACCACCATCCTGTCGCCGGGCGCCGTCAACACCGAGCTACCGCAGTCGGTCAAGGCCGAAGGCGTCTCGCAGATGATCGCGGACTTCTACGCCAACAGCTCGATTGCGGCCGACAGCTTCGCGCGCGCGGCGCTCTTTGCCCTGAGCCAGCCCCAGGACGTGGACATCAACGAGATCCTGTTTCGCCCCACGGCGCAGGCGATGTAAGCGATGAGAAGGCGTGCAATGGCCTTGCTAATGGCTCTCGGCGCAGCGGCAGGCCTTGACGCCTTGGCTGCGGATGCTCCGCGGCAGCACCCGGAGGCCAGTACGACCATGGAACAGACGACATCATTGGAACAACAGCGGCTGAGCATCAGCCTCGGCTCCACTCGATTCCAGGCCCGGCTCTACGACTCGCCGGCGACGCGCGAGTTCCTGTCGCGCCTGCCGCTGACCATCGCCATGCGCGACATCGGCAACAAGGAAAAGTACGCCGCCTTCCCGGGCGGGCTGGAGAGCAGCACGCTGATCCATCACAACGAACCGGGACAACTGGTGTACTGGCCCACCGGCCCGGGCATCGCCATCTACTACAAGACGGACGGAAAACCCGTCAGGGGCGGCATCGTAGTGATGGCGAAGATCGAATCCGGCACCGAGGCACTGAAGGACGCTGATGCTGGCGAAGTGACGTTCTCGCTCATCAATGCCAGAGAAGAACAAGTCCGTGGCAGTTCCACATCGGCCAGGTTCGCACCCGTCATGCCTGCCATCGGGTCTTTCTGCGCGGGCCCGGGCTGAAGGTATTGCGTCTTGAGCAGTTGCCCACCCGACACATCGATGTGGATGAGGTCCCTGCAAGACTGTTCGTTGGCAAATGCGGCCGGGCTGGACAAGCACAGTGCCAGCAGGGTTGGGATGGCCAAAAGTCGCTTGACGCACTTCATGGGATCGTTCTCCTTTAATGAGTCATCGTTCGAGCAAGGCGGTGACGGACGTGACGCGTGTGGCTGATCTCCCGGATCAACGCGTCCCGCGCAAATTCCTAACCTCTAGTACCACGATCCCAGGCTCCCCAGAGTGCAGCGCATCAAATGAGCGGCGCTGATGATGAACAAGATTGCTTCCCTCACTGCCTCGTGCTGGACGGCGTGTACCGGTACGACGCCGACGGAATGCCGAAGTCACTCGCTAGTGGACCGTAACGTTGAAATAGGAAGTGTGATCTTGCCGGCCAAGCAGCTTTTACTTTTTCTCCGGTGCTTCCACGCCCGACATGGCCAGCGCGCCAGGGGCGGCGCGCTCGCCGACAATGCGGATGGCTTCCAGTTCCCTGCGGAACTGAAGCACTTCGTCCGGCGTAAAGCGCGCATTGACCGCACCGAGATTCTCGGCAAGGTGCCAAGGATCGGTGGTTCCGGGAATGGGAACGATCCACGGCTTTTGTGCGAGCAGCCACGCAAGGGAAAGCTGACCTGGCGTCACCCCCTTGCGCTGCGCCCAACGGTGGGCGAGGTCGTGCACGGCCAGGTTCTGCTTCATTGCCTCGGGGAAGAAGAACGGCACACGAGCGCGGTTGTCTTCTTTGGCGAACACGGTGCCTTCACCAAAGCGGCCGGTGAGAAAACCGCGTGCTACTGGCCCCCAGGGCACGAAACCGATACCCAGCTCCTCGCAGATTGCGAGGATTTGATTCTTTTCCGGTGAGCGTTCGAGCAGCGAATATTCGTTTTGCACGGCGGCAACCGGCTGCACGGCATGGGCGCGACGCAACGTGCGCGGGCCCGGCTCGGACATGCCGAAATGCTTGACCTTGCCTTCGGCGATCAGATCCTTGACGGTGCCGGCTACATCCTCGATCGGCACCTTCGGATCAACGCGGTGCTGGTAGAGCAAGTCGATGTAGTCCGTGCGCAGGCGGCGCAGCGATCCATCCACTGCGCGGCGGATATTGGCCGGGCGGCTGTCCAGGCCGGTGCTTTCATTGCCGTTGTAGCTGAAGCCGAACTTGGTGGCGATCACAACCTTCTGGCGCATCGGTTGCAACGCTTCGCCGACGACTTCCTCGTTGGTGAACGGACCGTAGATTTCCGCGGTGTCGAAGAAGGTGACGCCACGATCGACCGCATCGCGGATCACCGAGATCATCCGTGCCTTGCCGGGAAAGGGGTAGTAAAAGCCGCTGCCACCCATGCAGCCCAGGCCGATCTCGGAGACCTCAAGGCCGCCCAGCCGACGCAGGCCGGGTGCGGGCGTCTTGACCGTAGAGGGGGAATCATTTGTGCGCTCAGTCGCGGCCATGCTGGGAAGAGCTGCGGCCATCGCCGTCAGGCCCACCCCACCGATGAATCCCCGGCGTGGCATGTTGATGCCGGCATTGTTGTCGTTTGAATCGTTCATGTTCAGTCCTCGGCAGATGGATAAGGAGCGATCGGGCTCATGCGATCGGCTCTGCGGAAATGCAATGCATGGGCTCGGCTTACTCCGGAGCGAGTTCACCGAACCAGTAGGAGGCCGTGACGCCGCCATCCATCAGGAAGTCGCTACCGGTGATGAACGCCCCTTCGGCACCCATCAGGAGCGCTGCAACGGAGGCCACTTCGTCAGGCGTGCCAGCCCGACCAACTGGGCAACGGTCGATCATGCGGCGGTAGCCTGCGCCGCGCGGGCCGGTCAGCTCGTCCTTGGCCAGCGGCGTGATGATGATGCCGGGGCTGATCGTGTTGACCCGTGCGCCACGCCGGCCCCAGCGCACCGCTTCGGCCATGACGCGCAGCGCATTGCCACGCTTGGAGAGTTGATAGGCGTGCAGCGTGTCCTTCACCTGGTTGGGCTGAAGGAAGTCGAGCGCCAACAGATCGTCCGCAGGCGTCGTGGCCAAGGCTTTGTTCTGCTCGGGGCTCAGCGCACCGAGTCGATGCCCGGACTGCGAAGCGATAACGACGCCAGCGCCGCCACGGGCGATCACGTTGCCGAACTCTTCCAGAATGACGGCGGTGCCGTAGAGATCGACGCCGAGGATGGCCTGCGACGACGCCTGCGATGGTGAGACGCCTGCGGCATGGATCAGGCCGGTGATTTCTCCGATTGCGGTGGCTTTCTCGACCAGCGCGTGGATCGAGCCGCGCTCGGAGATATCGACCATCGTCGTGCTTACCTCGAAACCTGCCTCGCTGAGCACCTTGGCAGCCGCATCTGCGTTTTCTTGCCGCAGGTCGGCCAGCAGCACATGCTTACCGGCGCCTACGCGCCTTGCGATCGCCTGGCCAATCGAGCCGGGACCTATGACGACAACGACTTGAGTCATGATGAATTCCTTCTTGAGGTTGATCGGAATGGATGCACTTCACACGGTGCGCACCAGGCGCAAACCAATGCTGATACCCCGGTAGTCCGGTTCGTAGTCGCGCCGGAAAGCCGTGCGCCAGCTCGTGGCAGTGGCGTGCCAACTCCCGCCACGCACGACACGGCGCGTTCCCCACTGGGGCCCCTGTGGATCGACCGCCGGGCTGCGCGCGTAGTAGTCCGCGTCATACCAGTCCTGCACCCATTCCCAGACGTTGCCGTGAACATCGTGCAGGCCCCACGGATTGGGCTGCTTCGTACCGACGGAATGGTGGCCGCCGGTCTGGAAGTCGCCGCCGTGCCAGGCGTAGCGGTCAAGTTGACGCTCGTCATCACCGAAGGAGTAGCGCGTGCTGGTTCCAGCCCGCGCGGCGTACTCCCATTCAGCCTCGGTCGGCAGGCGGTAGCGCGTGCCACCTTCGCGCTTGTTCAGTGCGGCGATGAACTCCTGCGCATCGTTCCATGAAACCGTCGCCGGATGGTCGGGCCGCGTGATGCGCTCGGCCATGCCCGGCAGCTTGTAGTAGGGATTCGAGCGGTCACGCTCATAGGGGTTCTCACCCAATACCGCCTGCCACTGCGCCTGCGTCACCTCGTGCCGACCGATCTGGAAGGCCCGGCTGATGGTGACCTGGTGCTGCGGCTTCTCGAAAGCTCGCGCCTGGCTGTCGCTATCGGGCGATCCCATCATGAAAGTTCCGGCCGGTATGGTCACGAACTCCATGTTGAGGCTGTTGGTAAATGTCGCGGCAGCACCTTGGGTTCGCTGCGCCAGGGCTGGGCCCGGCCGCCCCAACAGCGCCGTCGCGCAAACGCCGGCCGTGGCAGCAGCGGCAGTCGTCAGCAGCTTGCGGCGCGACGCGGAAAGATGATGATCGGGCTTCATGACGCACCTCGATTCGGGAGTTGGACAAAATCAGAGCCGTCAGGGTGAATGGCCTTCAGGTCCGCGAGCACCTGGGGTGGCTCCTGGTCCAGCGGCATGTTCCGGGCGTCGCCAACACCATCGGGCGACTTGCCGAAGTCGCCGGAATCCGCAGTCACCGCAGCGAAGAGCGGTGCCAAGTCCTTGGGTTCAGGGCCGACTTCGGCGACCAACTCGAAGGTTTTGTTGCGCGCCTGCTCCAGCGTGAGGCTGGCCACCAACACCTCGGCGATCTGGCGGCGGGCGATCACTCCATCGGCGGGTGTGCCGGCGTGCCGGGTGTCGCCCTGGAGCATCACGAGCCGGCGCTGATTGGCATCGTTGTAGTCGAACCATCCGGGACGAACGATCGTGTACGGTAGCCCGCTGGCGCGCACCAGACGCTCGCTGCGGCGTTTCCAGTCGTGCGCCTGGGTGGCACAGTTGTACGCGCCATCGCGGTTCGTGACGCCGATCGCGGTCATCAGTGCGATACGCGCCTTGCGGCCGCTCAAGGCGCTGAGCACGTTGCGCACGCCACCATAATCAACCTGCTCGGCACCGGCCTTGCCATGCCCATCCGAGCCATGGGTGAAGACGATGGCATCCACGCCATCCACGGCAGCCGCCAGGGTCTGGGGGTGAGTCAGGTCACCGACGACCTGCTCGGCCTGTTCCGGGAGCGCGATGGAACGTGCCGGGTTGCGCACCAACGCACGTACCCCATAGCCCTCGCGCAGCGCCGCTTCCACCACGTACCGCCCGATGGAACCGGTGGCGCCGACGACCAGCACGGTCAATGGACGCGCGCTCATGGTCGGCCTCCATTCAGTACGGTGGTGGATGGCATGGGCGCATGCGAGGTGCCAATCAGGTTCAAGCGATCAGCTTTCATGAGGCTGGATTCCCCATTGATAGTCATTGGTGGGGCGGGACGGCTGGGTATCTCGAAGCGTTTACCGCCCCTCGGGAAGCCCCATGCGTCGGCGCAACTGCACTGCGTCCGTATTGGCACGGAAGCCGGGACCGCCGCGCTGGAAACTTCGGGCGTCAGCCAGGCTGCCGACGATCACCGGCTCGCTGCCGGCGTCACGCACGAGTTGGGCAGCGATGCGTATGGCCTCTTCGTCGTCGCTGGCCAGCGGTACGCCCAGCTTGCCGCTGCTGCGACCGGCCGACGCCTCGATGGCTGTGGCATCGACTGCGCTGAACGCTCTCACCAGACGTGCGCCTGACAGCAAGCGTGCCGACATCAGACCCACGCCGAGCGACTCAGCCTCGCGCGTCAACGCACTACCGCTACCCGCCGCTGGATTGCAGGCATCGAGCACCACCTTGCCGCGTAGATTGGCAGATAGTTCGCGCCCCAGGTCGGGCAGCGCATCGTAGGGCGTGGCAAACAGCAGTATCGAGCCGAACGCCGCTGCTTCCTGCGGTGTTCCGGCTGTCGCCCGCGTACCGAGGCCGGCGATGTCCGCGCGCACGCGCTCCAAGCTGCGTGCCGAAAACATGACTTCATGGCCGGCGCGGACCCATAGCCGGCCAACGGTGCCGCCCAACCAGCCAGCACCGATGACACCGATGCGCAGGGGTCGGGCCGCCCAGCCTCGAATGGGCATCAGCACTGATATGGCGACCAGTGTGGTGGCGCCCTTCAACAAGGTACGGCGCTTCATGGTGAATCTCCAGCTGAATGAATGACGTTGCATCGAACCCGAGGGGAGTGCCGGGCGCCCTTTTTTGGTCTGTCCCAAAAGAACAGCGCAACGCCGGCACTTGCCCTTTACCCATGACTCTACGCAACCGATCCTGGGGCAGCTAGACTGTAAAATCGAGAAGCCGTCATGAAATGGACTCAGCAATGCCACGAGAGAACTACAACGACTTGATTGCCTTCATCACCGTGGCTGGCGAGCGCAGTTTCACCCGCGCCGCGGCCCAACTCGGTGTGTCTCCATCCGCCTTGAGCCACACCATTCGGGCGTTCGAGACGAGGCTCGGCGTGCGCTTGCTGACACGGACGACGCGCAGCGTATCCCCCACGGCGGCCGGCGAGCACCTGATGCACACGGTCGCGCCGCAGTTCAAGGAAATCGAAAGCGAGGTGTCAAACATCCGCGAACTGCGTGACAAGCCCGCTGGCACGATCCGCATCACCACGGCCGAGCATGCCGCGCAAGTCGTGCTATGGCCGAAGCTGGAGAAAATGCTGCCGCAGTATCCGGACATCCGGATTGAGGTCAGTATCGACTACGGGCTGACCGATATCGTCGCCGGCAAGTTCGATGCCGGCATCCGGCTTGGTCACCAAGTGGCCAAGGACATGGCTGCGGTGCGTATCTCGCCGGACATGGCGATGGCCGTAGTGGGGTCGCCCGGCTACTTCGAGCAGCACGCAAGGCCCAGTACACCGCACGATCTGACCCGGCACAATTGCATCAACCTGCGCTTTCCGACCTCAGGCGGTCTATATGCCTGGGAGTTCGAGAAAGATGGCCGCGAATTGAAGGTTCGGGTTGATGGCCAGTTGGTGTTGAACAACCTGTCGCAAATCCTGCTCGCTGCGGTGGCCGGATTCGGCCTGGGCTTCGTGCCGGAGGACACAGCGCGCCCGTATATCGAGGCCGGCCAACTCAAGCAGGTGCTCAAGAACTGGAGCCCGAGGTTTCCGGGCTATCACCTCTACTATCCGAGCCGCCGCCAGTCATCGCGCGCCATGACGTTGCTGATCGATGCGCTGCGACACAGATAGCGGGAGACGAGGCGACCGGCCCCTCGTCCCCAATTCAAAGGCAAGCGGCGGCATGACGCTCGATCGGTTACGGTCGCAGTAGAACCTTGATGGCGCGGCGCTCGTCCATCGCGCGGTAACCCTCGGCGACGTCAGCAATCGGCAGCTCCAAGTCGAATACTTTGCCGGGATTGATCTTTCGCGTCAGGATCAGATCCAGCAGGTGAGGCAGAAACCGCCGTACAGGCGCGGGGCCACCGAGCATCCCGGTCTGAGAAAAGAACAGCGATTGCCCTTCAAACTGGACGCCATGAGGCACGCCAACGTAACCGATCATGCCACCCGGGCGGGTGACATTGATGGCCTGCTGCATCGACTCGCTGGTGCCCACACATTCCAATACGGAGTCCGCACCGATGCCGTGGGTCAATTCCTTGATCCGCGCGATGCCCGCCTCGCCACGCTCCGAAACAATGTCGGTAGCGCCATATTCGAGGGCAAGATCCTGTCGAATCTTGTGGCGACTCATTGCGATGATCCGTTCCGCGCCCAATTGCTTGGCCGACAGCACGCCCATCAGACCGACCGCGCCATCACCGACCACAACGACCGTCGAGCCTGGCTTGACCCGCGCCGCATCGGCCGCGTACCAGCCAGTCCCCAGCACATCCGAAGCGGCCAGCAAGCTGGGAATCAGATCATCTGGCGGAAGCTCGTCAGTTGCGACCAAGGTGCCGTCTGCCAGGGGTACGCGCGCCAGCGGGGCCTGTGCGCCAATCATGAATTCGCGCTGCGCGCAGGACGACTGAAAGCCGAAGTTGCAGTGCGGGCAGGTGTTATCGGACAGGCAGAACGAACCGACGACGAACTGGCCCGGTTTGACTGTTTTGACCGCGCTGCCCACCTCGACCACGACGCCGCAGTACTCGTGGCCCATCGCCATCGGTGCGGTGATGTCGTTGAAGCCGCGATAGGGCCACAGGTCTGAGCCACAAATACAGGTGACCGAAAGCCGGATGATGGCATCGGTCGGTTTCAGGATTTTTGGCTCGGGAACGTTCTCGTAACGCACGTCGCCCGGCCCATGGAGCATGGTGCCTAGCATCGCAATGTCCTAGATGTTTATAGATAGTGAAATCCTAGCCGTCTTGAGTGACGAGTGTTAGACCAACAAACGGTACACCGTCATGAGGCATGCTCATTAATTTGCAGGACAGTGCACTTCGGCTCGATGCCCACGTGACGCGAATAGTCCCGATGCCAAGCAACCTATGGCACTTAGGCCGATAACCCAGCCCATGGTCCACGGCGTGCCGTCTGCAAACCAACCCACAAACGCCGCGCTCAGGATGCCGCTGCCATAGTGCATGGCGCCTACCAAGGCGGAGGCCGCGCCGGCCCTATGCGGCACCGACTCCAATGCGCCGGCCACGGAATTGGCGACGATGAAACCGTTCATCGACATATAGAAGAATACGGGCAGCGCCAGGCCGGTCAGACCGGCCCAACCGAATCGCGCATCCGCCGCTAGCGCCAGGCCCGATGCAGCAGCCATTACCACGCCTGCGCGGAACAGACGCTCACTAACAAAGCAACGCAGGAGACGGCCGTTGAGGAAGTTGGCGGCGATGATGCCAAGGATGTTGATCCCGAACAGCAGTCCGTAGGCCTGCGGCGACACGTGGTAGTAGTCGATGTACGCGAACGGTGTACCAGCAATGAAGGCATAGGCGCCCGCGTAGAAGAAGCCGCCAGCCAGTGCGTACCCAGCCAGGTGCGGATCGCGCAGCAGTCGCCAATAGTCGCCAAAGGCGTGGCGCAGCGGCGCGCGCACTCGCTGCTCGGCTGGCAGCGTCTCGGGCAGGGCGCGCAGCGATGCCAGCGTGACCAAGCCCACTGCGGCCAGGAGCCAGAAAATGCCGTGCCACGACCACACCGCCAGAATCTGCCCACCAAGCAACGGCCCCGCCAATGGGGCCACACCCATGATCATGATCAGCGTGGACAGCATGCGGGCGGACTGCTCGCGCGCATAGAGATCGCGCACCATCGCACGCGCCAGCACCGGCCCGACACTGGCGCCGACGGCCTGTACAGCGCGCCAACCAATCAGTTGCCACATGCTGGTGGATAGGGCACAACCGATCGAGCCGAGTATGAACAGCACGATACCCAACGTGATCGGCAAGCGCCGACCCCGTCGGTCGCTGACCGGCCCCCACAGCAACTGACCCAGGCTGAAGCCGATCAGGAAGCCGGAGATCGTCAGCTCAATGCCGCCGTTCTCGACATGAAGTTCCCTGGCCATGGCCGGCATCGCCGGAAGGTATATGTCGGTCGAGATCGACGCGAACGACATTAGCGCGCTGAGGGTCAGCAACACGCGCAGTTCACCGCGGTACTTATTGGATGGATGGATGGAGTGAGTCAGAGAGGTTCATATCGTCCAGGGAGCTGGCCAGCCCACCGTTAGCGGGGACAAGCGTTGTCGAAGTAGCGCCAGATCGTCCGGCGTGTCCAGGTCTGTGACATAGGCTGGTCCCGAAGCAGGAATGGCCATGGCCTTGCCCGCATGTGTTGCCAGCCAATGACGAACGCCCGTCCAGTGCGAAGCATTGACCAAGTCATGCACCGCGCGTGACGAAAGCAGCACTGGATGGCCTCGCACTCCCTCCACCACCGGCATCAAGGCGTCGACATGCTTTGGCCGTTGATGCCAAGCCTGCAGCAACGGTGCGATGGCTCGCCGGTCCAGCAACGGCAGGTCGCCCAGGACCAGCAGGAGGTCAGCCTGGGCGTGCAGATCGAGGTGGTGCTCCAACGCTCGTCGCTGCGAGTCTTCCAGCGTCGCGTCAGGCTGTTCATGCATCAACGGGTGCAGGCCAGCGTGGGCAGCAATAGGCAGTAGCGTCTCGGCGTAGGGGCCGACCACGACGCTCAAGGGTTCCACGCCGCTCTTGCGCAGAGTACGGGCCAGGCGTTCCAGCATGGTGACACCGGCGATTTCCAGTGCCGCCTTGGGCCGGCAACCAAGACGTTCTCCACGGCCGGCGGCCAGGATCGTGCCTGCCACGGCAAGTGGCTGTCGGGTGGGCGATGGCCGCGGCAGTACACCCCGCGTCATACCGCGCTCCCGGAAGCCGGAGCTGGTGCATACACGTCGGCTTGCCGTCGCTTGCCAGCGGCGACCGTTTCGGGGCCTGCTACGGAAACACCGTTCTTGGCGGCTACGACCTCTGCCATGATCGACAGTGCGATCTCGGCAGGCGTCTTGCTGCCGATGTAGAAGCCTGCCGGGCCATGCAGCGCCTGCAGGGCGGCCTCGGTCAGGCCGAAGTGCTCGCGCAGGCGGGCTCGGCGCTGATCGCTGTTGCGGCGCGAACCAATGGCGCCGACGTAGAACGCAGCGGACTGTAGCGCTTCTATCAGCGCAAGGTCGTCCAGCTTCGGGTCATGGGTCAGTGCGACCACCGCAGTGCGTGCATCGGGGCGCAGCCGGACGATCAGGTCGTCCGGCATTTCCCGGCTCAGCGTGACGCCCTCCGGATTCCAGGTGCTGCGATGTTCATCGCGCGGATCGCAGACGATGACCTCGAAGCCCATGCTCAATGCCATCCCGCAGACGTAGCGTGTCAGATCGCCGGCCCCGATCACGATCAAACGTGCTTTCGGCCCGAGGAAGGTGACGAGTTGCGTCTGGCTCAGGCGCGGTACGCCATCGGGCGACCCATCCCGCAACTCGACCCGGCCGCTACGCAGGTCCAGGGTCCGCTCGGTGCTGCGTCGGTGACGGCACGCCTCCAGCAGCTCGGCGATGCGGCTGTGCGCGCTGACCGGCTCCAGCACCAGTTCCACCGTGCCGCCACACGGCAGACCGAAGCGATGGGCTTCATCGGCCGATATGCCGTAGCGCAGGACGCTGGGAGTGGCCGCCAGCACCTGCATCCCTTCATTCCGTACTCGGTGGATCAGGTCGTCCTCGATGCAGCCTCCGGATACCGAGCCAACGACCTCGCCCTGCTCATTGAGCGCCATCAACGAGCCGGGCGGGCGCGGAGATGATCCCCATGTCCGGGCGACGGTAATCAGCAGCACGGACTGCGCGGCCTGCTGCCATTCGAGCGCGGTGCTCAGCACCAAGATGTCGAGGTCGTCCATTGCCCGTCACAATTGCGAGTTCTTCAGCGGCAGGTGTCGCACCCGCTTACCAGTCGCCGCAAAGATGGCATTGAGCACCGCAGGCGCTGCAACCGCGATGGTCGGCTCGCCCACACCACCCCAGAAGCCGCCGGAGGGTATGGCGATGACTTCCACGACAGGCATTTCGTCCAGGCGCAGGACGTTGTAGGTGTCGAAGTTCTGTTGCTCGATACGTCCGTCCTTCACGGTGCATTCGCCGTAGAGCATCGCCGACAATCCAAAAACAAACGAACCGGCGATCTGTGCTTCCACCTGCTGAGGGTTGACCACATGACCCGGATCGGTCGCAGCCACGATGCGATGCATCTTGAGGCGCCCATCGATCACGGACACTTCGGCCGCCGCCGCGACATAGGCGCCGAAGCCCATCACCTGAGCGATGCCGCGATGCACGCCTGCGGGTGGCTTGGTTTCCCAACCGATGCCTTTGGCAGCAGCTTCCAGTACGGCCAGGTGTTTGGGATGCTTGGCCATCAGCTTGCGTCGGAACGCCAGCGGATCGACGCCTGCGGCATGCGCCAGTTCGTCGATGAAGCACTCCAGATAGACCGCGTTCTGGTTCAGGTTGACGCCTCGCCAGGCACCCGGCCGCACGTGCGGGTTGCGCATCGCGTGGTCGATCAGCAGGTGCGGGAAGCTGTAGCCGATGGCCATCTCGGCACCGCCGGCCACCAGGCCCTGGTAGACGATCGGGTCGCCCGCCTCGGGCGTCAGTCGGGACGGCGCGTGGTAGGCGAAGATGGACTGGCCGGAGATGCGCATGTGCAGCGCCTCCACGTTGCCTGCCTCATCCAGCGAAGCGCGCAGGCGACATTGCGTGATGGGGTGATACTGGCCCTGGGCCATGTCCTCTTCACGCGTCCACATCATCTTGACCGGCACGTTGGGAACCTGCTTGGCAATCAGCGTGGCGATGCGCACGTAGTCCGTGTACAGGCGGCGGCCGAAGCTTCCGCCGATGCGCATGGTGTGGATCTCGCAGGCGGTAGCAGACAGGCCTGCGGCCTTGGCCAGTTCGTCCAACGCCGCGTCGGCGACCTGCGTGGGCCCCCACATCTCGCAGCGCTCGGGTGTCCAGCGCACGGTCGCGCTGAGCGTCTCCATGGCGGCGTGATTCTGGTAGGGATAACTGTAGTCCGCCTCGATGATCCGTGATGCCTTGGCCAGCACCGCCTTGGCATCGCCCGCCCGGTTGCCCACATAGGCGGTGTCGGCGCTCAACCCTTCGCGCAGCATCGTGGCGATGGCGTCGCTGGAAACCTTGGCGTTCGGGCCTTCATCCCAAACCACGGGCAATGCATCGAGCGCGGTTTTCGCCCGCCAGAAGGTGTCGGCCACCACGGCCACCGTTGCATCGTCCACGCGCAACACATGCTTGACTCCGCGCCGGCCCGCGATCGCCGACGCATCGAAGCTGACCAGCTTGCCGCCATGCACTGGGCAAGCTTTGGGCACCGCGACCAGCATGCCGGGCATGCTCAAATCCGGCCCGTAGACCAGACTGCCATTGAGCTTGTCGGCCGTGTCGAGCCGCTTGAGAGGCTTGCCGGCGACGGTCCAGTCCTTCGGGTCCTTGAGCGTAACCTGCTGTGGTGGCGTAAGCTTGGCGGCTGCGGATGCCACCGCGCCGTAGGTGGTCGTGCGCCCGCTCGCGGCGTGCGTGATGACGCCCTTGGTGACGCTGCATTGCGCGGCAGGCACGTTCCAGACGTCGGCAGCGGCCTGCACGAGCATGGCCCGCGCAGTGGCGCCGCCCTGGCGCACGTATTCCTGCGATCCACGGATGGCCCGGGAGCCACCCGTGGAAAGGTCGCGCCATACACCATCCCGGCTGCGATTGGCGGCCGGCTTGACCAGCTCGAATCTCACCTGGTCCCAATCGCACTCCAGTTCCTCGGCCACCAGTTGGGCAAGGCCCGTCAGCGAACCCTGTCCCATCTCGGTGCGAGCGATGCGGATGATGACCGCCTCGTCCGGCTGCACCACAACCCAGGCATTCACCTCGGTCGAGCCCGTTTGCGCCATGCCTCGTTGCGGAAGCAGGAACGAAAAGCCAAATGTGAAGGCACCGGCCGTCGCGCCGGCTGCGGCCAGGAAGCCTCGACGCGAGAGCTTGGCGCCTTGCAGCTTCTCGTCGGATTGCATCGTGGTCGTCATGGTGCTCTCCTTACTTGTGTGCCTGCGTGGCGGCCATGCGCTGCGCTGCGAGCTTGATGCCGGCGAGCACTCGCGGGTAGGTGCCGCAACGGCAGATGTTGCTGATCTCGGCGCGGATATCGTCATCGCTCGGGTTCGGGTTCTGCGCCAGCAGCGCAGAGGCCGCCATCAGCATGCCGGTCTGACAGTAGCCGCATTGCGCAACATCCAGCTCCGCCCACGCCTGCTGCAACGGATGCGGCTCGGCCATACCCAACCCTTCGATCGTGACGATCTTCTGCTCCGGCGTGATGGCGCTGACGGGTATCACGCACGAACGCATCGCAGCGCCATCGAGATGCACCGTGCAAGCGCCGCATTGGGCGATCCCGCAGCCGTACTTGGTTCCGGTCAGACCGACATGATCCCGCAGGACCCACAGCAGAGGTGTCTCCGCCTCGACATCGACCGTCACCAGCTTGCCGTTGATATTGAGAGTTGCCATCGCATTTCCCCCAGATAGACCATTCAAGGAATGGCGATCTGCCGTCTCCGCGAATGCGCAGGCGTCGGATCACCGTGAAGAAAAGACACAGCGCCCGCCCTCATTCGCTCGCCTTCTGGCTTTGCAGATAGGCGATGATGTTGTCGCGCTCGGTGGCGTTGGGCACCGAGATCGCCATCGTCGTACCGGGAACCACGGTGCCGGGATTTGCGAGGTACCGGCTGAGTTGCGCCGCATCCCAGCTCACCCCCACACTGCGCATGGCCTGCGAATAAGGCGCGCCTTCGACGCTTCCGGCCTTGCACCCGACAACACCGCTCAGGTGGGGACCGATCCGGTGCTGGCCAGGCTGCACCGTGTGGCAGGCGACGCACCGCTGGCGAAACAGGCGCTCGCCCGCGGCCACATCGTGCGAACTGGCCAGCCCAGGCGCCAGCAGCATGCCCGCGAGCAAGCCTGACACAATGGCCGCACGCGGCGATCCAGCCGCTTTGCGCCTTGAGACGGACGGTCCGCTCGCACCCGCAGCCTTCTCCATGTCGAAATAACGGGGTTCCGATGGTTTGACTTTCATTCCTGCTCCTGCCGAGGCCAATCTTGTCCGCGCATCAATCGACCGTTCTCGAGTCGTGCAAACAGTGCAGCCACCCAGTCCACGAACACCCGCACGCGCACGTTCAAATGCCGATTCGGTGGGTACACGACATACAACGGCACGGCGGGATGAGACCAGTCGGGCAATACACGCACGAGCGCACCCCGCCGCAGGTCTTCACGGACGTGGAACTCGCCGAGTTGAGTAATGCCCAGTCCCGCATAGACGGCTGCCGCCAGTGCGTTGCTTTCGTTGACCGCCAACTGGTACATGCCCGCAACTGCCAGCCTCTGACCGTCCTTCACGAAGTCATGGGTGAACTGGCGACCATTGCGTGCCGAGAACAGATTGATGGTCCGGTGCCCACGCTCTAGATCCAATGGGTGGACAGGTGTTCCATGGCGCTCCAAGTACGCGGGCGCTGCGACCGTGACAACATCGATCTTTCCGATGCGTCGGGCCACCAGAGACTGTTCGATGGGTTCGCCCGCGCGGATCACGCAGTCCACGCTCTCCGCAATCAGGTCGGCCGTCCGGTCGCTGACACCCAAGTCAGGCTGGATGTCAGGGTAGCGTGCGAAGAAGTCCGGCAAGGAGGGGATCAACAGTTGCCGCGCCACCGACGCGCCCACATCCACGCGCAGACGACCTCGTGGGCTTGCCTGGGCATCGGACATGCTGGCGTCCATGTCATCCAGGTCAGACAGAATCCGTTGCGCCCGCTCATAGTAGGCTGAGCCCTCCTTTGTGACCGTCAGGCGACGCGTCGTGCGATGCAGGAGCTTGACCTTATGCCGATGCTCCAGGAACTGGATCTTCTTGGTCACTGTTGCAGTGGAGGACTGCAGTGAATCGGCCGCTCGTGTGAAGTTGCCGCTTTCCACCACACGAACGAAACAGCGCATCGCATCAATCAGGTCCATGCGTGCCTCTGCCCTGGCTGGCCATGGGGTGCGCCCTCGGGCTGGTGCCCTGTTGGACCTGAATGGACAGCATGGAGACCTGTGCGCCGCGGCTGACCCATGCCTCGTCCTGCGACCAGCCGCCGCCGAGTGCGCGGACCAGTTGCACGGTCGCGCGGCGCTGGCGGGTGCTCAGGTCCAGCGCGTTGCGCCGGGCCTGCAGATGGGTGGTCTGCGCGGTCACCACGTCGAGGTAGCTGGCCGCCCCGTCGCGATAGCGGCTGCTGGCCATGTCCAGGGCGCGCTGCGCGGCGGCCACGGTGCGCTGCTCGGCCTGCGCCGCCTCGCCGTACCGGTGCAGTAGAGACAGTTGATCCTCGACCTGCCGGAAGGCGGCCAGCACCGTGGCACGGTAGGTCTGCCCCGTCTCATCCAGAACCGCTTCGGCGCGGGCCACTTCGGCCCGACGGCGCCCGCCGTCGAACAGGGTCGCCAGCAGGCCGGGACCCACGGCCCAGAACAGGTTCGGCGCGGCGATGAGGTTGCCCAGGTCGCTACTCAGGTAGCCGCCGGTCGCGCTCAGGCGCAGCGACGGGAAGAAGGCCGTGCGCGCCACGCCCACGCTCGCATTGGCGGCGGCGACGCGGCGCTGGGCCGCGGCGATGTCCGGGCGCCGCTGCAGCAGCTCCGATGGCAGGCCGGCAGGCACCACCGGCAGCACGTCGGCTGCCGATGCGGGCGCGACGGAGAAGGTCGAGGCATGGGCGCCCACCAGCGCAGCGATCGCGTGTTCGAGCACGTCGCGCCGCGCCTGGACCTGGTGCAGTTGCGAACGTGCCGACTCCTGCTGCGCCTCGGCGCGGGCGACATCGAGCCCCGAAGCCAGCCCCGCGCGGCGGCGCTCGCCGACGATGCCAGTCGCGCGCGCGAACGCAGCCTCGGTCTCGCGCAGCAGCTCGATCTCCTGGTCGGCGCCGCGCAGCGTCAGCAGGGTGTCGGCCAGTTGCGCCTGCAGCGCCAGGCGCGCCCCTGCCAGGTCCGCCTGCGCGGCCTGCTCTTCGGCGACGCCCGCAGCGACCTGTCTGCCGATGCGACCCCACAGATCCAGTTCATAGTCCAGGCTCAGGCCCAGCGTCCCACTGCTGTAGTAGTCCGGCGACGCGGCGCCGCGCAGTGGCCGGTTCTCGGACTGGCGGATGCGCAGCCCTTCCGCCGATGCCCCAACTGTGGGCAGGCGTGCCGCGCGCAGCGCATCGGTCGCGGCTCGCGCCTGCTGATAGCGCGCCAAGGCGCTGCCCAGGTCGGGGCTGTTGTCGAGCAACTGCTGTTGCAGCCGGTCCAGCACCGGGTCCTCATACAGCGTCCACCAGTTGTCGGGCTGCAAGGCAGTCGACGCAACCGGTTGCAAGCTTTGCGTGCCTCTGTAGGCGGCGGCCTCGGGCAAGGCGACGGGCGGCATCTCGGCCACGTGCACGCACCCGGTCAGCACGCCGCCGATCAGGATCGAGGCAAGGATGCGCGGCGTCATCATTTGGCCGGCTCCTGCGCCGCAGCCGCGACGCGCACCACGTCGCCGTTGGCGATACCGTCGGGCGGGCTGTTGATCACGCGGTCGTCCGGGCCCACCAGGCCATCGCCCAGCTCGACCACGCGGCCGAGGTCGCGTGCGATGGTCACCGGGCGCAGTTGCGCGCGGCCCTCGCCATCGACTACCGCCACCTGCACGCCGTTGCGTCCGACGATCAGTGCGCTGGGTGGCAGGCCCAGGGCCGACGTGTCCCGTGCCGCCTCGAAGCGCACCGTGGCGAAGCCACCGGGCAGCAGGCGGCCGTCGGCGTTGTCGACCGTGAGCTGCACGCGCATCGCGCCGGTGCCGGCGTCGATCGCCTGGGCGAGCGACTGCACGGTCGCCTCGAAGGTGTCGCCCGGGCGCTCGGGCACGCTCAGTTGCGCGCGCGTCCCCGCGCGGATCGCGGCGACCTGGCGCTGTGGCACGTTCACGTAGATGCGCAGGCGGCGGGTGTCGGAGACCACGAACAGTTCGCTGCCCGCGCTCGAACCAACGTTGATCAGCGCGCCGACGTCGGTGTTGCGCCTGGTGACAATGCCGTCGAACGGCGCGGTCAGCCGCCGGTATTGCTGCATGGTCTGGATACGCTCGACGTTGGCCTGCAACGCATTGACCGCGGCCTGCTTGGTCGTGTGATCGGCGACGCGCTCCTCGACCTCCTGCCGCGATACCGAATCACTGGCCAACAGCGATTGCCAGCGCCGCGCCGTGGTGCCGGCCAGCGCTGCCTCGCTGCGAGCACGAGCAAGTTCCGCCCGTGCCTGCAACAGTTCCTGGTCCAGATCGGGGGTCTCGATCTCGGCCAGCACCTGGCCTGATCGCACCGGTGCGCCGATGTCGTGCGACCAGCTCTTGAGGTAGCCGCTGACGCGCGCATAGATCGGCGCTCGCGCCCAGGCCTCGATGCGGCCCGGCAGGGCCAGTGCGCTGCCCTCGACCGGCGACGGCGAGATCACGGCGACGGTGCGCACGCTTTGCGCGGCGGCGCTGTCGCGCAGTTGCTCGGCGCGCGACCAGCGGGAGACGAGGCCGACCGCCACGATGGCCGCCGCAACCCCGATCAGGATGAGTGCGGGCAAGTAGCGGCGGCGCCCGGAAGAAGGTGCATGGGTCATGTCAGGAAACTCCGAGGGCCGGTTGCGGCGTGGCTGTGGGCTGGCTGGAAGACCGCCCATGCACCAGGCTGAACAACACTGGCACGAACAAAAGGGTGGCGACCGTGGCAAACAGCAGCCCACCAATGACGGCGCGGCCCAGCGGTGCGTTTTGTTCACCGCCCTCGCCGATGCCCAGGGCCATCGGCAGCATGCCGATGATCATCGCCAGAGCGGTCATCAGCACGGGGCGGAAGCGCACGAAGCCGGCCTCCAGCGCGGCGGCCGTGGCGTCGCCCAGTGCATCCAGGCGCTCACGGGCGAAGCTGATGACCAGCACGCTGTTGGCGGTGGCTACGCCCATGCACATAATGGCGCCGGTCAGCGCCGGTACCGACAGCGTGGTGTCCGTGGCGAACAGCATCCAGACGATGCCAGCCAGCGCCGCCGACAGGGCCGAGACGATCACCGCCGGGTCCAGCCAGGACTGGAAGTTCACCACGATCAGCAGGTAGATCAGCACGATCGCGCCCAGCAGGCCGAAGAACAGCCCCGAGAAGGCCCGGTTCATGGTGTCCACCTGGCCCATCAGATGCACGCTGGAACCGCGCGGCACATCCGCAGTGGTCTCGGCCAGCACCTTGCGGATGTCGGCGGCGACGGCGGCCAGATCGCGGTCTTGTGTGGCTGCGTGGATCTGCACCACTGGCCGGATGTTGTATTGGGTCACCAGCGCGTTGGCGGTGCCACGGGTGACGCTCGCCACGCCGCCCAGCGTGGTGTCAGCAGTGGAGGTTCCGTTGCCCACCGGCAGGTTGGACAGCGCCCCCAGGGAGTCGAGTTCGCGCTGGGGGGTCTGGATCACGATGGGATAGCTCACGCCATTGGCTGGGTTCAGCCAGAACGTGGGCGCGACCTGGCTGCTGCCGGCCAGATTGGTGACCAGGCTGTTGGTCACGTCGCGCGTGGTCAGGCCCAGCAGTTGCGCCTGCGTGCGGTCCAGCGTCACGTCGAACTTGGGTGCCTGGTTGGACTGCTGGATGCGCGCGTCGGCCACGCCGGGGATCGCGCGGATGCGCTTGAGCAGGTCCTGCGCGTATGCGAAGTTGGCGTCGAGATCAGCGCCGCGAATCTGGATGTCGATGGGGGCAGGTGCACCGAAATTGAGGATCTGGCTGACGATATCGGCTGGCGGGAACGAGAAAGTCGCATCCGGGAACTTCTCGGGCAGTACGTCGCGCAGCCGCTTCACGTACTCGGAGCTCGGCCGGTGTCCATCACGCAATGCGATCTGAAAGTCGCCATCCTGCGGGCCCATCACACCCGTGTTGTTGTAAGTCAGATTGATGTTGCTGGGTGGAAGGCCGATGTTGTCCACCAGCGTCTCGATTTCCTCGGCGGGAATCACTTCGCGAATCGCCCGTTCAATGTGCGCGAAGCGAGCGGCGGTCTCCTCCACGCGGGTGCCCACCGGCAGGCGCACATGCATGAGCACCTGGCCGGAATCGACCGAGGGGAAGAAGTTCGCGCCAAGGAAAGGCGTGAGCGAGAAGGATGCGCCGATCACCAGCGCGAAGCCGATCAGGAAGCGCTTGCGGTTCGCCAGGGCACGCCTTAGCAGATCGCGGTATCCATCGCGCAAGCGCTCGAAGTGCATCTCGAAGCGGCGCTGGAAACGCACCAGCGGGTTGCGCGAGGGCGGGAGCGCCTGGTCGTGGCCGTGCAGGTCGGTGTGCGGCGCGTGCGGCCTGAGCAAATACTTGGCCATCGTCGGCACCAGGGTGCGCGAGAGGATGAACGAGCAGACCATCGCGAAGATCACCGACAGCGCCATCGGCACGAACAGGAAGCGCGACACGCCTTCGAGGAAGAACATCGGCACGAAGGCGATGCAGATGCACAGCAGCGAGACGAAGGCCGGCGTGACGATCTGGCGGGCACCGTCGAGGATGGCCGTCTCCACGTCCTTGCCCTGTTCCAGGTGCCAGTTGACGTTCTCGATGGTCACCGTGGCGTCGTCCACCAGGATGCCGATCGCCAGCGCGAGGCCGCCCAGGGTCATCAGGTTCATGGTCTGCCCGAGCGCAGCCAGTGCCATGATCGAGCCGAGAATGGACAGCGGGATGGAGATGGCGATGATGATGGTCGAGCGCCAGCTTCCCAGGAACAGCAGGATCATCAGGCTGGTCATGACCGCCGCGATCACACCTTCCAGGGCGACGCCCTTGACCGCCGCGCGCACGAACACCGACTGGTCGTTGATCGGCACCACCCGCAGCGCCTCGGGCAGCGCGGAACGCATGTCGTCGAGCATGGCACGGATGCCGTCAACGATCGCCAGCGTGGAAGCCGAGCCGCTTTTGAGTACGGTCATCAGCACCGAACGGTTGCCGTCCACATGCACGATATTGGTTTGCGGCGCATTGCCATCGCGCACGTCAGCGACATCGCGAAGGTAGATGGTGGCGCCGTTCACCACCCGCACCGGCAGATTGCCGATCTCCTCGATCGCCGAAGGTGCACTGTTCAGTTGCAACGTGTATTCGCGGTCGTCGATCTTCTGCGTGCCGATGGGGGTCAGGATATTGTGCGCGGCCAGCGCCGCCGACACGTCCTGCGCCGACAGGCCGCGCGCTTGCAGCGCCTCGGGCTTGAGGTCGATTTGCACCTGCCGCTGCACGCCGCCGTAGGGCAGCGGCAGCACCGCACCGGGTACGGTGACCAGTGGCGTACGTACGGTATTCATACCCAGGTCGAACAGGTTCTGCTCGGTCATGCCCTCGCCCGAGAGGGCGAGCTGCACGATCGGCACGGTGGCCGCGTTGTAGTTGAGGATCACCGGGGGCTGGATGCCGGCCGGCATCTGCCTCAATGCCACCTGCGACGCGGCAGTGATTTGCGCGTTGGCGGTGGCAACATCGACGCCGGGCTGGAAGAAGATCTTGACGATTCCCACGCCAGGATAGGTGCTGGCTTCGATACGCTCGATATCGTTGACCGAGGCGCTGAGGATGCGCTGGAAGGGTGAGGTGATGCGCCCTGCCATCTCGTCCGGCGGCAAGCCGGTGTACTGCCAGGCCGTGGCGATAACCGGAATGCGGATTTCCGGAAAGATATCGGTAGGCGTGCGCAGCGCCGTCAGGACGCCGCCAAGCAGGATCAGCAACGCCATGACGACGAAGGTGTACGGTCGCCGCAGTGCGACCAGAACTATGCGCATCAGCACAAGCGAGCCTCTCTCTGTTAAGAAAAATGGGGGCG
>JADHED010001032.1_pt1 | contig 26226 bp, 32 predicted proteins | sample 8952041 | NCBI WGS metagenome assembly JADHED01 (sample SAMN16124423, study PRJNA663239) | bioreactor sludge metagenome | isolation source: sludge (control) | place: India:Bengaluru | collected 2018-09-08
AAGCATCTCGTCAAAATCCAATTAACCTCGGGTGGTTTGTTGGATGAGGTGCCTCTAATTCAAACAGCCTCGCTTTGGTGGGGCTTTTTCATTTCTAAGGCTGCCATCCGGTGGCCTTTTTTATTTCCCCTCAATTTTTCTGAGAGGATCCACAGCAATAAGAGGGGGCTAAATGTCCGCAGAACCAATAACTGCAACGGTAACGGCGGGCGTGGCTGCTGGTACAACCGGAATCACTTTCGCCACGCTTTTTCCAGAGGCTACGCCAGCAGTGATGGTCTGCTCCCTCGCAGGAGCGGCGCTGTATATCCTCAGTTCAGAGGACCATAAAATCTGGAAGCAGATTCTTTTTGCGCTCATTTCCTTTATCGGTGGCATTTACTGCGCCGGTACTGCTTCAGAGATTATCGCCGCCCTTATCAACGCCGGACTGAATCAGCTTAGCCCGCCAGTCACCATCCAGGTATCGCCCGCGATTGGTGCACTGGCGGCTTCAACGGTTTCCGTGACAATTCTGCTGCGCATTCTTGCCCGCTCAAAAACAGGCAATCTGCCCGGCGTGAAGGGGGAAGAATGACGTGGCTGTTGCTGAACTTTCCATGGCTGTTGCTTCACCTTAATGCACTGGCCTGCATCATGATTTCGTTCCGCCTGATGTTTTTCCGTAAGCGCAGTATGCGGCGCCGCCGGGTAATGGAGTTTCTGGCCTATGGGCTGATTCTGGCTCCTGCATACACGGCTTTTCGCATCTGGCACGGCGATTATGTGCAGGTCGATTACGGCGAAATCCTCATTAACGTTGTTGTCTGCGTGGCCGTCTGGCGTGCGGGCGGCAATATTGCTCGTATTACGGGAGAGAGCACGACGTGAACCAAACACAATTTCAAAAGGCGGTAGGTGTCAGTCGAGCTATGGGCTCCGTGGCACTGACGTACTTATGGGAACGCCTGACGGGGATGAAGAATGCAAACCAGTGATAAAGGCATTGCCCTAATCAAGCAGTTCGAAGGCTGCAAGCTCACCGCGTACCAGGACAGCGTCGGAGTGTGGACGATTGGCTATGGGTGGACTCAGCCTGTCGACGGCAAACCGATCCGCGCCGGGATGACGATTAAGCAGGAAACGGCAGAACGCCTGCTGAAGACAGGACTAGTCAGCTACGAAAGTGACGTGTCCCGCCTGGTTAAAGTCGATCTGACTCAGGGGCAATTCGATGCTCTGGTGTCTTTCACTTACAACCTCGGTGCCCGGTCTTTGTCAACATCTACGCTCCTGCGAAAACTCAACGCCAGTGATTACGCTGGCGCAGCTGATGAGTTCCTGCGCTGGAATAAAGCTGGTGGTAAAGTCCTGAATGGCCTGGCCCGTCGGCGTGAGGCGGAGCGCGCTCTGTTCCTGTCATGATTAACGCGCTGGTTAAGCGTTACTGGATGCAATTGCTGGTAGTGGTCCTAATTGGCGTGTTGACGTTCTTCGTCAACCGATACCGAGACAATGCTATCACCTACAAAGACCAGCGCGATAAAGCCACCAAAGCTCTCAACCTGGCTAACTCCACTATTAAAGATATGCAGGTGCGCCAGCGAGATGTCGCTGCGCTGGATGCCAAATACACCGGAGAACTGGCTGATGCCAAAGCTACTATCGATCAGCTTGAGCGCGATGTTGCTTCTGGCAAGCGTCGGCTGCAGCTCAACGCAAACTGTCCCGCGAACGGAACGACCAGCACCGGCGGCCTGGGCGATGCTACCGGCCCCCGACTTACTGACTCCGCTGAACGGGATTATTTCAACCTCAGAGAGCAAATCGTCACAGTGACGAAGCAGGTCGACTATCTGCAGGACTACATCCGCACGCAGTGCCTGAAATGGTAAATACATCAATGCCTTAAGGATGTGCTAAAGAAAACCGCTTTTCTTCAGTTTTTTAGCCAATAAGTAATTAGTGATTGCTGCAAGAGAAATTCCAACAATCCACGGCACAGCTGAATCAAGCATTAGCGAGTTGTTCACATTAATGCTGGCGGTAATGCAGGCAAAGGTATTTGTTAAAACAAACCACGCAAAAAGAATCTGCTTCATTTGGTTATCTCCATGTGTTTCATCCCAGCAATATCCACCTACAAGCCAGCAAAAGCAAGTTGGCGCATAACGAAGCGTGGCAGGCTAACTGCCGGAAGGTGAGCCCATGAGTTGGTGAGCATCTTCAAATAACAATGCAGCAGGCGTTCACTTCGCTCCAACCATAATGTTACATTAGGTTAATGCAAACCTGCTGGAGCTAACCATGGAAAGAGGTGTTGTTTTTACTTCATGTGAACTTTTAAGCATTGAAGGTGGTCGTGGATTTCAAACAGGGAGAGCAATATCTCCTGAAGAGCTAAATTATCTTACGCTGTACTGGGATAAGTTAGTTTCTCCAACAAATAATTTCATTCATCTTGGATTAATTAACGAAGATGAATTAATAAAGTGTGGCGTACTAACTCGATTAAGATTTGTTGAGCACGGATTCATGGACGGTACGAGAATGACAAACTTTCATGCTCGTACACATATAGATGCTCTGAATTTACTGAAAAAAAAAAGAAGCCGATGTCGATTGGCGCATGCATTTTTTTAATAATGAAGTTGCCATCCACAAAGATAAAGCAGATCGAAAAGAAGTGCTGAGATTTGAATTGGCAGATCTGTTACCAGTGCCACCCAAAGACATACCTTTGCATGAGATCTTAGAGTTCAAAGAGAGAAGGAAGGATGAGCTTCTCTCGCTTCACGGCTATTTAGATGAGCTTTATTTCGAGGTTTTAAAGTCAGGAGATTTTGATTTACAGAGAGCAAAAGCAATATCGGGATTGAAAACTTCATTAGATGCATTAAACAGACTAAATAATGAAGGCTGGAGAAGTCCGATAAAGTTTAATCTTTCAACGTCATTCGAGTTTGACTTGAGTCAGGTAGTGAGTGCTGGTTCTGCTGTCTACGCTGCGATGAATTCCTCACAACCATTTGAGGTTTTTTGTGCTGGAGCAGCAATAACCGTTTTAAGTGGATTTATTAAAGTTAGACCACAACTTCAAAATGTTATAAAAGATGGTGATGCAAATTTGGCATACCTAACGAATGCAGCAAGAGAGGGCGTTATAAAAAATAACGATAATGCATCTATTTGAGAGGTTTACGAGGCATTTATATTGCATAAAAAAGCCACATAAAATACTTGTGGCTTTTTTATGCACCTTGCGATTATTTTTCGAGTCAATCCATGCAAACTTTTTTTTGCATCGCCAGCGGACCCTCACTGACAGAGAGCGATAGCAAGCAGGTTACCGAAACTAATTTTCCAGTTATATCAGTTAACTCTAGCTGGATGGCAGTTCCTAGATGTCAGCACATTTACGCAGCAGACTGCTGCTGGTGGGAAGAATACGGCGCAGGGATAACATCAAAGGCTGCCCGGTGGTGTGGTGATGAGTTCACGGCCCGGAGTTTTGGCATTAACTGGCTACCCTCTGTAATCCCCGGTTCGTTTAATTCTGGTCAGCGAGCCTTTTGTGCAAACAATGGGTAGTGATTCTCATTTGAAAAGGTACTCCTGGTGATTCTGAACACCGAGGGGGCGCGGACACGCGGAAAACGGCTAGTTTTTTGCATTTTATGGGTTTCATCATCATCCGTTTAACCTCTTGATATTTCAGTCCTGAGCATTTGCAGGATGTCGAAATGACTATTTTTTGTTCACCATCATGGATAACGAACTGAAAAATTTCCGGCTAAATATCACTCAGCTGGCAGCCATTACCGATCTGCACCGTCAGACGGTCGCGGGCAAGCTGGCAAATGTGCAACCCGCACCCGGCAGCAACCCGAAACTTAAGCTGTACGCAATCACCGATATTTTGCGTGAGCTGCTGACAAGCACCACACCATCTGAGCTGGTGGACGTCGACAAAATGCTTCCCCCCGATCGCAAAGCCTGGTTTCAGTCGGAGCGTGAGCGGCTCAAGTTTCAGCAGGAAACAGGGGAGCTGATCCCGGCATCCGAAGTCACCAGGGAGTTTTCCTCCATGGCGAAAGCAATGGTTCAGGTGCTGGAAACATTACCCGATATTCTTGAGCGCGATTGTGCCATGACCCCAGCAGCGGTTGTCAGGGTGCAGCAGGTTATTGACGATCTGCGCGATCAGATAGCCCTCAAAGTTGAGCAGGCCGACTCACCGGAACAGGAGGATACGCCAGAAGAGGAGTAAGTCATGCGACAGGCCACGGCAGCGGAAGTCAGGCGTAACGCTTCCGCCATTCTCAAAGCTCCGCGCCGCATGCCTATGGCTGAGGCGGTTCAGAAATTTATGCGCGTACCTATGGGGGCCGGTAACTCGGTACCGTGGGACCCTGCCGTCGCCCCGTATGTGATTGAGCCGATGAACTGCCTCGCGATGCGTGAATACGATGCGGTGGTATTTGTGGGTCCGGCACGAACGGGGAAAACGATCGGCCTGGTGGATGGCTGGGTTGTATACAACATTGTCTGTGACCCGTCCGATATGCTCGTCGTTCAAATGACCGAAGAGAAAGCCCGCGAGCACTCAAAAAAGCGACTGGCCCGAACCTTCCGTGTCAGTCCTGAGGTAGCAAAACGCCTGAGTCCGTTGCGAAACGACAACAACGTGCATGATCGTACTTTTCTGGCGGGCAACTATCTCAAAATAGGCTGGCCTTCAATCAACATCATGTCCTCGTCAGATTTTAAATGTGTGGCGCTCACGGATTATGACCGCTTTCCTGAGGACATCGACGGCGAGGGCGATGGCTTTACCCTGGCTTCCAAACGTACCACGACGTTTATGTCCGCCGGGATGACCCTGGTGGAGTGTTCTCCGGGTCGGGATATTCGCGACAGTAAATGGCGTCGCAAATCTCCCCATGAAGCGCCACCAACGACTGGTGCACTTTCTCTGTACAACCGTGGTGATCGCCGTCGGTGGTACTGGCCGTGCCCGCACTGTGGTGAGTATTTCCAGCCCGCGATGGAGGCGATGACCGGCTATCGCGATGAACCGGATCCGGTAAAAGCCAGTGAGTCGGCACATCTGCTTTGCCCGCACTGCAGCAGCGTTATCACCGCAGATAAAAAGCGCGACCTTAACGGGGTGGGCATCTGGTTGCGTGAAGGTCAGAGTATTGACCGTGACGGCAATATTACCGGTGAGCCACGCCGTTCGCGCATTGCATCGTTCTGGATGGAAGGACCCGCAGCCGCGTATCAGACCTGGGCGCAGCTGGTGTACAAGCTGCTGACAGCTGAGCAGGAGTATGAGGCCACCGGCAGCGAAGAAACCCTCAAGGCGGTAATCAATACCGACTGGGGGCTACCGTATCTGCCGCGATCGGCCAGCGAACAGCGACGCGCCGATGCGCTGATGCTGCGTGCGGAGGATTACGGTAAACGCCTGGTTCCGCCCAAAGTGCGTTTCCTGCTGGCGGCCGTTGACGTCCAGGGCGGTAAAAAACGCCGTTTCGTCGTGCAGATTATCGGCTATGGCGAAAACGGTGAGCGCTGGCTGGTGGACCGCTACAACATCCGCCAGTCGCTGCGCAGCAATGAGCATGGTGAGGCGGAGCCGATCCATCCCGGCGCGTATCCGGAGGACTGGCAGCTGCTGGTTTCTGATGTGCTGGAAAAAACGTATGCACTTCAGTCCGACCCGACGCGCCGTATGCCGGTGCTGGCCATGGCCGTCGACAGCGGCGGTGAAGAGGGCGTAACCGACAACGCCTATAAATTCTGGAGACAGTGCCGCCGTGACGGCCTGGGTAAACGTGTTTACCTGGTCAAGGGTGACAGCACAAAGCGCCAGAAAATCATCACCAAAACCCACCCGAACAATCCCGAACGCAGCGACCGTCGTGCTGATGCGCGTGGCGAGGTGCCGGTATATCTGTTGCAGACCGACCTGCTTAAGGACCAGCTCAGCAACAACCTCGATCGCGAAACGCCAGGTGCGGGCTATATCCACTTCCCCGACTGGCTGGGGGAGTGGTTCTACGAGGAACTGACCTACGAAGAGCGCGGTGTGGACGGCAAATGGCGCAAGCCCGGCAAGGGCGCCAACGAAGCCTTTGACCTGTTCTGCTATGCCCACGCCGTGGCGGTCCTGCGCGGTTACGAAAAAATCCGGGACTGGGAAAAACCGCCGGCATGGGCGGAGCTGCAGGATCTGAACCCAAATATTTTTGAAGGGGAACGCCCCCGGGAGATAACCGTGAAAAAAACAAAACCCGTTCAAACGCCTGTTAAGGCTGAGCCTGAAAAGGACACAGCTCTCTCCGGCAGCTGGCTCGGGTCTTCCGGTAAGGGAGGGTGGTTGCTGTGACGAAAGACGATATCTGGAAAACGCTGCTGATGGTGCGCCAGGCCTACCAGGATTCACTGGACGGCAAGAGCATTTCGTTCACCGGTGTGAACGGTCGCGCCATTACCAACCACGACCCGAAAGCGCTGCGCGACGAGCTCGAATACTGGGAGCGTCGCTGGCGCGCAGTCAACAGCCGTGGTGGTTCGTACAAACTCGCTAACTTTCTGTAAGGCTTTCTATGGGCATTCTTGAAAAAACACTGGGTGCGCTGGCGCCGGGGTGGGCGGCGGCACGTGCGCGGGATCGCCTCCGGCTCAATGCTTATGAAGCGGCAAGCGCGTCCCGCCTGCACAAAGCAAAAAAGCAAAGCCAGTCAGCGGACACCTCTGTGTTTGCTGCAGGCCAGTCCCTGCGGGAGCAGGCCAGGTGGCTCGATGAAAACCACGATCTGGTCATCGGCCTGTTCGACAAAATGGAAGACCGGGTGATTGGTGCTCACGGCATCCATGTAGAACCGCAGCCCCTCGATCTGGAGGGCAATCTCCATTCCGATTTTGCCGGGCAGCTTTCGGCGCTCTGGGCGGAATGGTCTGTGCGTCCTGAGGTCACCGGCATGTTTACCCGCCCGGAGGCTGAACGTCTGCTGTTGCGTTCTGCGCTGCGCGACGGGGAAGTGTTCACGCAGCTGGTCAGGGGAACCGTACCCGGCCTGCAGCATGCCACGTCGGTACCGTTTTCTCTGGAAATGCTGGAGGCGGATTTTGTGCCGTTCAATCTCAACAGCACCGCTGGCCAGCAGGTTCGTCAGGGCATCATCGTGAACGAGTGGGGGCGTCCCGTTGGGTACCAGGTTTACAAATACCACCCGGCAAACATGACGCGGTTCAGCGCCGAACTTAAAACTGTCTCCGCTGACAATATGCTTCACCTGGCGCAGCGAAAGCGTCTGCATCAGCTGCGGGGTATCAGTCTGATCCACGGGGTGATCACCCGGCTTTCCGATATCAAAGATTATGAAGAGAGCGAGCGCGTGGCCGCTCGTATTGCCGCCGCGCTGGGCTTCTATATCAAGCGCGGCGATGCGCAGTCTCTTGGCGATGAGAGTGAGTTTTCAACGCCCGGTGGCCAGCGTCACTACGATATTGCGCCGGGTATGATTTACGACGAACTCCGCCCCGGCGAAGACCTGGGCATGGTGGAGTCAAACCGCCCGAACGTTCACCTCTATGAATTCCGGAACGGGCAGATGCGGGCCGTGGCCGCCGGTACGCGCGGCAGCTATTCCAGCATTGCCCGTGACTATAACGGCACCTACAGCTCCCAGCGTCAGGAGCTGGTGGAAAGCTTCGAAGGTTACAACGTCCTGCAGCAGTGGTTTGTCGGTCAGCACAGCCGCCCCGTTTACCGCGCATGGCTGTCGATGGCGTTACTGAGCGGTATCAAAGTCCCGTCGGATGTGGATCCGAATTCTCTCTATAACGCGCTTTATCTCGGGCCGGTGATGCCCTGGATTGATCCGGGTAAAGAGGCCAACGCGTGGAAAGCCATTGTGCGTGGCGGTGCCGGTACTGAAGCGGAATGGGCGCGGGCCAGGGGGAAAAATCCTCAGGAGGTTAAGCGCCAGCGACTGCGTGAAACTGAATTTAACCGTAAACACGGGCTGGTGTTTGATTCCGACGCCGCCAATGACAAAGGAGCGATGCCAGATGCAACGGCAAAACCAGACGATGCCCGGCGTGAGCCGGACGATGATGATTAACCCCCGCGCCAGCCTGGCGGGTGTCGATGCGGCAAACGGCCAGTGCTGGTATGAAATCCGCGCACTGGCCGCCGGACGCGTTGAAATCTTCCTCTATGACGTGATCGGCGGCTGGGGCATTACCGCCCAGCAGTTTGTCGCTGACTGTAAGGAGGCGGGGGTGTTTGACGCCAGCGCTGTCGATTTGCATATCCACAGTCCCGGCGGCGATGTGATGCAGGGCTTTGCGATCTACAACACCCTGTCCCGGCTGAAAGCGAAAGTGGATATCTGGGTGGACGGCGTGGCGGCCAGCATGGCCTCAATGATTGTCTGCCTGCCCGGCGCCACGGTGCACATGCCGGAAAACGCCTGGATTATGGTCCACAAACCGTGGGGAGGCATCGCCGGGGATTCGGACGACATGCGCGATTACGCCGCCTGGCTTGATCGTAACGAAGCCCTGATGCTCAGCGCTTATATGAATAAAACCGGTCTGGGGCAGGAGGAGCTGGAAGCGATGCTGAAAGCGGAGACCTGGCTTAACGGGGCCGAGGCGGTGGAGAAAGGTTTCGCCGACAAGCTTGAACCTGAACTGCAGGCCGCGGCCTGTGTGAATGAAAATAAACTGAAGGATTACCAGAACATGCCAGAACAGATTAAATCTCTTTTTGCGCCGCGCGCCGAAGCTCCGGTGAATCAGCCACAGCAACCTGCACCGGTACAGCAGCCCGCGCCGGTGCAGGCAAACCTTACCCCGCCCGCACCACAGCAGCCCGCGCCGCAGATGGCAAACATCGATGTTAACGCGCTGGCCCAGCAACTGCAGCAACAGATGCAGACGGCGAACGCGGAGCGCGTGAATTCCGTTTCCGCCGTGTTTGAGGCATTCCCGGCCTTTGCGACGTTGAAGGCGGAGTGCCTTGCCGACTTCACCTGCAACGCCGAAAAAGCCCGCGATAAACTGCTGCAGGCGCTGGCGGCGGGCACCACCCCGAGCGCCGGTCCGGGTGCCATTCATCTTTATGCCGGTAACGGCAATCTGGTCGGTGATTCCATTCGCGCTGCGGTAATGACCCGCGCGGGCTATGCGCAGGCCGAGAAGGATAACGCTTACAATGGTTACACCCTGCGCGAACTGGCGCGCGCCTCCCTGGTCGATCGCGGCATCGGTATCTCCGGCGCTGGCACGGCACAGGCGATGGTCGGACTGGCGTTCACCCACAGCAGCAGCGATTTTGGCAATATCCTGATGGATGTGGCGCACAAAGCGGCGCTGATGGGCTGGGATGAAGCCACCGAAACCTTTGAACAATGGACCCGTAAGGGCACGCTGACCGATTTCAAAACCGCACACCGTGTCGGTCTTGAATCACTGGCATCTCTTCGTAAGGTTCGTGCCGGGGCAGAATATAAATATATCACCATCAAGGATCGCGGTGAGCCGATTGCGCTGGCGACCTACGGCGAACTGTTCAGCATCGACCGACAGACCATCATCAACGATGACCTGGACATGCTGACCCGAATTCCGCAGGCGATGGGGCTTGCTGCGCGTGCCACCGTGGGCGATCTGGTCTGGGCTGTTTTAACCAGCAATCCAAAAATGTCGGACGGCAAGCCGCTGTTCCATGCCGATCACGGCAACCTGGTCTCAGCGGATCTCAGTATCGAAGGCCTGGATACGGCCCGTAAAGCGATGCTGCTGCAAAAATCCGGCGATCGTCGTCTGAACATTCGTCCGGCCTTTATGCTGACGCCAGTGGCGATTGAGTCACGGGCAAACCAGCTGATCAAATCTGCAAGCGTACCAGGTGCAGATGCCAACAGCGGTATTGTGAACCCGATCCAGAACTTTGTGACGGTAGCCTCTGAGGCTCGCCTGGATGACAGCAGCCCGACGGATTACTACCTGACTGCAGCACAGGGACGCGACACTATCGAAGTGGCATATCTGGACGGTATTGATACGCCATATCTGGAGCAGCAGCAGGGCTTCACCGTAGACGGTGCTGCATTCAAGGTCCGCATCGATGCAGGTGTGGCACCGCTTGACTGGCGCGGCATGGTTAAAGTCACCAAAAAATAACGACCGTCATCTGGCGGTTTTTTATTACGGAGCGGCGCGTGCTGCTCCTTTTTTGTCTGGAGAGAAAAATGGCGAAAAATTATCAGCAGGACGGCAATACCCATGATTTTCAGAATACCGGTGCGACCGATATTCTCTCAGGTGATGCCGTGCTTTCAGGAGCTCTGGTGGGTGTCGCTCACGATGACATCCCGGCAGGGTTGTGGGGTGTGCTGCATACGACGGGCGTTTTCGTTCTGCCAAAGGCGGCGGAAGCGGTCACTCTCGGCCAGAAGCTGTATCTGGCAGACGGAAAACTAACGGTTGAAGCTGGAGAAGCGGCGGCACCGAATCCTCTGGCCGGTACCGCCTGGGCAGCTGCAGCTGCAGATGTCGATACTGTTCCGGTGCGGCTGGGTTACTGATGAACCGCTTTCGTGCCCGACTGGCCCGTGCTGATGCCCGGATCTCCCGGGCATTTGCGGAAGCACTGCCGGCAGTCCTGTTTATCGGTACTGAGGTGCGTCCTGTCACCGTAATTTTCGAGACGCCCGATGCGCCGGTTGACGTTCCCGCCGGGGGACAAATTCAGGACCGCTCTCCGGCATTCAGCGCGCTGACAACAGATATCGCCGGGCTTGAGAAGCATCACGGCGTGGAGATCAACGGCACGGCTTATCGTGTGACGCACGTCGGTGCTGATGAGGAAGGGCGGACCCGCGTCACGCTGGCGTATGGCGCACCGGGTAAGGTGCAGCCTGACATCAATAAGTGGAGCTGATATGGCACGTGAGTCCAGACTGCGACGGGATTTGCCCGTCGATATCGATGTGGATGCCATCTGGCGGATAGCGGAGCATATCGGTGCCACCCATAAACAGTTTCGGGCGGCATACTCCCGCGCCCTGAAACGTACCGCCGCCACTTTACGTAAAAAAGCGATGGCAGACCTGAAAGACGGGCTGGCTCCCCGCAGCCTGGATCTGGTGCGCCGGCGTCTGCTTTCCTTTCGTCTCGATCGCGCTTCTCAGTCACAACTTGATAATTTTCGTCTCTGGTTCGGCCTGAATGCCATCAAGGTAAAGGATCTCAAAGGGCGAATTAACGGGCGGGTAAGACCTCATCATTCCCGGCGGGATAAGTCCACCGGGCGATTTATTAAGGCGCGACGTCAGGCGGAAAACGCCGGATTCACACCAAAAGGCAGTCTGCTTTCCCCAAGGACATTTGAAAACGGTGAGGTGGCACGCTCCCGTCGGGAAAACAGACGCACGGTGGTCATACGCGATCCTGACACCCGGCGGACCCGGGAGGCAGAAGTGGATATTTATGAGCCGATGCTCAACTACATCGAGGATAACGCCTTTGCGGAGGCGATGGAGATTTTTATGCATCACTTTGAAACCGATCTGCGCGGGCGCGTGAAAGCCCGTATTTCTGTCTGAGGTGGACCATGGCTGAGCCATTGCTGCTTGGGCAGTATCACGATGCCGTTACCGGCGCGCTGAAAAACATTGCGTGGGTGCGGGATGCCGATGCGTACCCGGAAAAAAATATCCCCCGCTTTACCGGACTGATCACCCCGGCAGTCTATTTCTCCATTAACGGCTGGGAGCAGGGCAGGGGCAACGAGGGGCAGCTCAACGTCAATCTGTCCTGCGATTTGTTCGTGGTGGTGGATGCAGCCGGAGCAGGTGTCAGTCGCCCGGAAATTTTCCTGCGCACGGCGGCAGCGGACATTACCCAGTGGATTGACGGCCAGCAGTTCGGCCTGACCAGTCTGGAGCCAGCCGTGTTTATCGATGCGGCACGCGATGAGTTTGATCCGCGCATGGATGATTACCTTGTCTGGCGCATTTCATTTAGCCAGGCAGCCGCCTTTGGTGCCGATCCGTTTGCACAGCTGAATGCCCCGCTGAAAGCTGCCTGGCTGGGCAAGGCACCGGATATCGGACGCGCACATGTGGACGATTACCAGCTGATATACGAGGCAAAACCTGATGAGTGAAATCGAGGGCGATTTACAGCGCCGCCTGGCAAATATTGTCCGCCGCGGGGTTATTCATTCCGTTAAGCATGACGGCATACCGAAGTGCCGGGTGGATCTGGGCGACATCGTGACCACCTGGCTGCCGCTTTGTCAGGGCTTTTCTGGTGCAAACCGGGCTGACTCCAATCCGTATGCGGTCGGAGATGCGGTCACGGTGCTGTCGGAGGCGGGGGAGCTTAATAATGGCCGGGTGTTTCCGGGCTGGAATACCGGTGGTCTGCCGGTGCCGGAGGGCAGCGACAGCGAGCATATCACCCGCTACGGTGATGGTACCGAGATCCGCTATGACCGTGCCGCGCATGCCCTGACCATCACCCTGGCGGAGGGAGGGTCCTACAAAATCATCGGGAAAGGCACGCTGGACGGTCCGGTGGAAATCACCGATACCCTGACCGTACAGGGGAAAACGCAGATAAACGCCGACACGAACGTGGCCGGAAATATCGGAGCAACACAGGAGATTTCGGACGGTACCGGGAAAATGAGCGGGATCCGTCAGACGTTCAATGACCATGATCACCGGGGAGACAGTGGCGGTACGACCGGGAAACCTAATCAAAAAATGTGACCTGCATCAGCAGGTTTTTTTATGCCTGGAGAAAATTAATGTCGAATTTACATGGTGTGGAAACGATCGAACTGACATCCGGTACGGTCGCGGTCATGACGATCCAGACGGCAATTATTGGCCTGGTGGGTACCGCGCCGGATGCCTCAGCGGGTATTCCAGCAAGCGGTTCCGTCGGAACACCCATCCTGGATAACGTTGTGGATTTTGCTGCGACGGTTAAAGGCAGGGCGGGCAATGTCGTGGTGGTTGACGCGGTAGCCGGCGTCCCTGATGCGGAAAATCCTGCTGAGGTGGCGACGACAGCTGTCTGGGATGCGACGGCTTTAAAGCTGACCATCACGCTGGGCTGTGATGAAGGTGGCAAGCTGACGGCAACGCCAGCAGAGGTGGTCACGGCCGTGGGTGCGGTGGCGGATGTGAAAGTAACCGCGAAGGGTACTGGCAGCGGTATTGTCACGCCGTTCAGCCTGCAGCTGTCCGGCGGCGAGGATGAGCCGTTCCCGCTGAATACGCCGGTGGCAATTGTCGGTACCACGATGCTCTCCCGCCTGGGTGAGAAGGGCTCGCTGAAGCCGGCGCTGACCGAAATTAACGATCAGCGCAATGCCCTGACGGTAGTGGTGCGTGTTGCTGAAGACGCTGACGCCGCGAAGCAGCGGGCTGCGGTGCTGGCAGGCATTGGCGCGCTGCCATCAGCGAAATCGGTCACAACGTACCAGCCCCGTATCGTCATCGCGCCGGGCTTCAGTGAAGATGATGCAGTTGGCAAGGCGCTGGAAACCGTTGCCGGCAAGCTACGGGCAGTGGCGTATGTTGACTGTGCGTCAGGTGCCACGCTGCAGGAAGTGGTCCAGCGGCGTCAGTCCTATGGCATGCGCACTGAGCTGCTGCGCCCGCGCGTTCAGATCAGCAATGCCGACGGCCAGCTGGTCTACCGCCCGTATTCAGCGTTTGCGGCGGGACTGCGCGCCCGTATCGACTTTGAGAAGGGCTGGTGGTGGAGCAAATCCAACCAGGATATTAACAACATCCTCGGCGTGGAGCAGGTCGACGAGTTCATTCTCGGCGATGAAAACTGCGATGCGAACCTGCTCAACATGCAGAACATCTCCACCATCATCCGCCGGGCCGGGTTTAAGCACTGGGGCAACCGTCTGTGTGGTACCAACCCGCAGTGGCGCTTCGAATCGGTTCGCCGTACCGCCGACGTCATCGAGGACAGCATTCAGGAGACGATGCTGGAGTACGTTGACCGTCCGCTGGACCGGGAAAACGCCGACGACATTATCGGCACCATCAATGCCTACATGCGCCAGCTGGTCGGGCTCGGAGCCATCTTCGGCGGTCGTGCCTGGCTGGATGAGGAGCTTAACACCGCTGAAAGCATGGCGGCGGGCGTGCTGTACATCAACTATGACTTTGGTCCGAAATCGCCGACTGAGCTTATCAGCCTGCGCGTCCGGGTGAATAACAACTATGCGCTTGAGGAGATGCTGGCAGCATGAGCGAAAAAAATACATTACGCGTCTGGACCTTCTTCCGGCAGGGGATCCGCATTCAGGGCGCGCATGAGTTCACACCGCCGACACTATCCATTGTCAAAACTGATTTGCGTACCGGTGCGCAGGATGCGCCGTCCCCCGTGGATGACGGCATGGAGGCACTGACCTGCCAGCTTAAATTCTACGGTGTGGACACGGACATGCTGACCGCCTTCGGTTTTGTCAGCGGCAGTCGCCCGCGCTTTACGGCCTATCAGGGCTATCTGGCGAACGGTACCGCGCTGGGCACCATCGAGGAGATCGAAGGCTTTGTGCAGACCGTCACGCCGGATGCGCGGGGCAAGGACAGCCTGTCCGAAAACGCTGTCACGGTAGACATTGCCGTGAGCTATTACCGCCAGACCAAAGATGGCCGCGAGCTCTTTGAAATTGATACGGAGCGCTTCTCGCGCCGGGTGAATGGCGTGGATGTGTTGTCCAGCCTGGCGGCGAAAGTCCGTCTCTGAGCCTGTCTTTATCCTGTAACGGCCTTCGGGCCGTTTTACTTTACGGAGAGTGTTATGAGTTTTCCTGGTGAAACCCGCGTTATCAAACTGTATTCCCCTGTTTCTTTTGAGAACGGTGGCCTGCTCGAACAGGTGACGCTGCGCGAGCCGCTGGTGCGCGACCGCATCGCCTTTTCCAAAGACCGCGGCAGTGAAGAAGAAAAAGAAGCGCGCATGATTGCGTTGCTGTGCAACCTCAGCGAGCAGGATATCTGGCAGCTGACGGCAGCGGATTATGCCCAACTGCTGGACGCGTTTAACGTTTTTATGCTCCCGCCCGGGGAGCGACCGAAAGAAGCCTGATCCGGGCGATACGCTTTCTCGGGCGGCGCCTGCATTTTCCCATGACGGAATACCTGAATATGCCGTTCAGCGTGTTTTCTGATTTTCTTACCGACGAAGTGGAGGCGGTAAATCGTGGCCGGACTAAGCCAGAACCTTAAGGCCGTCATTACGTTTGGCGGCAATATCGACAGCTCATGGAATCGTTCAGCGAACGGCCTGCAAAAGAGCCTGAAGGACGTCGGGAAGCAGTCAGAAAAACTGACCAAAGACCAGGCTAAGCTGGCGGCGGAAATCAAGCGGGCAAAGCTCGCCGGGCAAAGCCTGGGAGACCTTAAGCGGCGGTACAGTGACGTGTCCCGTGAAATCCGTAAAACCGAAGCCGAGCAGCAGAAGCTGAACCAGCAGATGCAGAAGGCACAGCGGCTGGCGGCATTTAAGGGAGCCGGTAAAGGTCTGTTTCGCCGAGGGCTGGGTATCGCCGGTCAGTTGGGCTCTATGGTGGCGCCGGGGCTGGCGATCGTCGGCGGCGGGGTGGTGGCCTCCGCCCTGGGCACCCTGATTGCCCCGGCGGCCACCAACGCGGAGACGGCCCGGCGTGCCGGCGTGGCGAAAAGCTATGGCGTGGACATTCCGACGTTTGATGCCTGGGACACGCTCGCAAAACAGTACGACATGAACGGGGAGAATATCGGCGATCTTTTCGAGGAGTATCTGCACAAGGCGGGGGAGTACAAGCAGAACGGCAAGCAGGGATCGCTGCAGGACGCGTTTGAAACGCTGGGATTTAAGGCGGGGGATTTTGCCGGGCTCAGCGACATGGCGCAGTTTGAGAAAATCGTTGAGCGTGCGCTCAGCCTGCAGGATGAATCGAAAGCCTCGTTTGCGCTGGATTCCCTGTTTGGCGGTGAGGCCAGCAAACTGCTGATGCTGCTGAAGCAGTCCGGGAAGAGTTACCGCGATCTGATGGACGAGCAGCGCCGGTATAACCTGGTCACAAAAGAGGGCGCAGAAGGTGCAATGGAAGGCAACCGCGCCATTACCAACCTGCAGACCGTGTTCTCTTCTGCGGTGGCGGAAATCTCCGGCCAGCTGGGTAACGAGCTGGCACCGGATGTGCGCCGTCTTACTGATGATCTGGCAGAGTGGTTTAAAGGCGGCGGTATCAAACGCATTGTCAGTTTCCTGCGTAATGATCTCTATCCGGGCGTGCTGACGTTCGGGCAGGGAATTGTTTTTGTCGGGAAGGTGGCGTACGCGCTGGCAAAAAAACTGTCCTGGCTGCTGCCGGATGAGCGAAGCGATCAGCGGGACGTGCTCAAATCGCTGGCTATGACCGGCTCGGTCGATATCGCCCGCATGACGGCGCAGCGCAACGGCCAGGGAGAGTGGTTCGAACAGCAGCTGAAGGAAAAACCGGATCTGCCGGACGATGTAAAAAAATCGTACCGTGATACCCGGGGCTTTTTCCGTGATGACGAGGAGGCATTCAACACTACCCTTGATAAGTATCTCACCCCGGAGAACAGCGGCGGACTGTTCGGGACGGACGGGTTAATGAAGCCGGCACAGCCGCAGTCTGTCACTCCCGGTACCGGACCTACGGCATGGGATAATTATCCCCGGACCCTGCTTTCGCCTTTACCGCCAAAAACATCGCAGCAGGTGGTACCGGGCATTACGGAGCAGGATTCACTTCAGCAGGCTACCAGCACAGAGGCTGAAGGTCGCTGGGATATATTGCTGCAGAAGCTGGATTCAGCAGATGCTCCCGCCGCACCCCGACAGCTGACAGACAATCGCCGCTTTGAATACCGGTTTGAAATTCACGGTGCACCCGGGCAGGACGAGCGGGCGATTGCTGATGAGGTCGAGGGTATGACGAAAAGCAGCCCTGCTTTTAATGGTAATAACAGCATGCTGGACGGAGGGCAAATCTGGTGAGTGAAATCATTCCTGTTTTTGAAGATTTCGGGCAGGCCGGTGCCAGCGCGGCGCGTGGTGCCCAGGCCGCCAGGGTGATGATGATGCTGGGCGATTTCGCATTCTCCATCGATACCACGGCGTATAACCAGCTGACCCGTGAGGCCAGCTGGCGATGGAGCGAGCAGGAGCGCATCGGAAAACAGGACCTGCTGCAGTATACCGGCAAGCCAGGGCGAACCGTCCGGCTTGAAGGTGAATCGCATGCCTTCTTCCGTAAGGGGGTGGATGCCGTTAACGATCTCTACGATCTCGCCGACCAGAACAAGCCACAGCAGCTGGTCAGCGGTGAAGGGGATGTACTGGGCTGGTGGGTGGTGATCGACTTCTCCGACACGACAAACCGTTTCCTGCCCGGTGGTGGCCACCGAAATAAAAACTGGACGATGACGCTGAAACATTATGCCGACGACATATCAAACCCGTGATGGTGATGTGCTGGATGCAGTCTGCGCTTTGCATTACGGCACGGAAAACCTGTCTTATATCGTGACGCAGGTGCTTGAAGCGAATCCGGGGCTGGCTGATGCTGGCGCGGTTTATCCGTCTGGTCTGTTTATAACCCTGCCGGATCTGGCCCCGCCGGTTCAGGACTCCGCCTTCAGCCTGTGGGATTAATATGACTGAACAGATTGTGAAACCGGAATACGTGCCGGCGTTCAGCGTCACCGCGGAGGGTAAGGATATCACCCGCGCGCTGCAGCAGAGCCTGGCAGAGATGACGCTGACCGATTACGGCGGCGCCACGGCAAAAGCGGATGAGCTGAAAATCACGTTGCTCTCAGAAACCCTCCCCTTGCCGACAAAAGGCGCGCGGCTACGCGTGGCACTGGGCTTCAACGACCAGCTGGTGGATAAAGGCTGGTTTGTGGTGTCCGGCGTCGGCAGCAGCGGTCCGCCGCGGCGTATCGAGATTTATGCCACGGCCGCGCCCATGAATGCGCAAAAACAGCCCGGCGATGTGCTCAGCCAGAAAACACGCAGCTGGGATAATCTTCGGCTGGCGGATCTGGTTAAAACCGTGGCCACCGAAAACGGTCTGGTACCAAAAGTGGCCACGGAACTTGCGAATATCCATATTGACCATGTTGATCAGGTTGCGGAGTCTGACGCCAACCTGCTGACCCGACTGGCCCGGACCTGGAACGCGGTCAGTAAACCTTCCGGCGGATACTGGCTTTTTCTCAGGCAGGGCGCAACGGCTAACGCCTCAGGTGACCAGACCGGGGAAATGGTTATCACCCCGGAGGAAGTCTCAAACTGGTCATACAGTGAGGGCGAGCGGGGGAGTTCGACGGGGAAAGCCACCGGCAGCAGCGGTAAGTCATCAGGAAAAATCGGTGTGCGTTATTACGATGAAGCGGACGGGAAGACCAAAACCACTACGGTTGACCATGACGGCCCCTCGATGGCGAATCCCTATACCCAGCCCGCAAAGGCCACTGCCGACCAGCACGCCAAATCGAAAAAAACGCAGGCCCGGCGCAATGAGCAGAAAATGACGGTGACGGGACCGTGCCGCCCGAAACATGTCCCGCTTACGGCAGAATCCGGCGTTTCCACGTCCGGCTTTGGCGAGCGGGAAGATCGTGCCTGGGTGGTGGAATCGCTGGTCTATTCCCTGACGCCTGCCGGATTCAGCTACACGTACAACCTGGTGGTTGATATCCGCAAGCCTGCGAAATCCTCTAAAAAATCCGGCAGCAAGGATAAAACCGGCCCGGATTATTTCGGTTAACTCTCCGCCCCTGGCGATCCACATACGGAAAAACATTATGAATGGTGTAAACAGCCGGACCGGTAAACGCCTGTCCGGCAGCGATCATTTGCGCCAGTCCGTCAGCGATATCCTCTCCACGCCGCTCGGCAGCCGTGTGCTGGTTCGTGATTATGGCAGTGACCTGTTTTCGCTGGTGGACAACCCTCGCGACGATCTCACCCGACTGCGGATTATCGCGGCCACGGCCTCAGCGCTGGCGCGCTGGGAGCCACGGTTGCGGGTCACGCGTGTAATGGTCACTTTCCCGGCCGATGAAACAGGATGTGTCGTTGATATCGAGGGGATCAACAAAGAGAATAATCTTCCCGTGAGCACCGGAGGAATACAGATTTATGGCAAGTAGTTACGACGTAATTAACCTGTCCGCGCTGGCGGTACCGGATGCCATTGTGGTACCGGATGCCGCCGATATTTTTACCCGCTGGCTGGCGCGTCTGCGCGAACTGGATCCGGAATTCGACGCTCTGGTTGAATCAGACCCGGCGTATAAACAGGGGGAAATCAACGCCTACCAGCTCACCCTGGCGTTTCAGCGTGTCAATGATGCAGTACGCGCTGTTTTCCTTGCCAGCGCCAGAGGAGCCGATCTTGACCAGATAGGTGCGGGTTTTAATGTTTCGCGCCTGGTGATAAATCCCGGCGACCCGGATGCCGTGCCACCCGTCGATCCTGTCTATGAAGACGATGACGCTTTCCGTGAGCGTATCCAGCTTTCGTGGGCGCAGCTGAACACGGCAGGAGCGCGCAACGCATACCGCTTTCATGCCAAATCCGCGGATAACGATGTGCTGGATGCGGATGCCTATGGTCCGGAAACGCACAACCGCCCGGGTGAAGTGGATGTCTATGTCCTGTCGCGAACCGGTAATGGTGAGGCCAGCCCCGGCCTGACGGAAAAGGTGATGAGCGAACTAAGCGCCGATGAGGTCAGGCCTCTGACTGATTATGTCAGTGTCAAAAGCGCCACCATTGTCAGTTATGCGGTAACAGCTGAACTGGACATACCCGACGGACCGGATGCGCAGACGGTGCTGGAGCATGCCATCAGCACGCTGACCAGCTACACCCTGCTTTCACATCGCATAAACGGCCTCGTGCCGCTTTCCGCGATTTACGCTGCACTCCAGCAGCCCGGTGTTTCCAGAGTCAGGCTGATAAGTCCGGTCGCAGATCTTGAAGCGGCCGCCGGGCAGGCTCCCTGGTGTAGTGCGATAAACGTAACCCGCAAAGGAGGCTCCGTTGGATAAATTTCGTTCCCTGCTACCGCCCTCCGCCATTCAGCCTGAGCGGGCGCAGGAGCAGGCCAGCTCGGAGCAGATCACCGCACTGGATACGGGCATTGTGCGCAAGGTGAAAGACCCCGATACCTGCCCGGCGCACTTGCTGCCCTGGCTCGCATGGGAGTTTGCGGTTGATTCCTGGGAAGACGCCTGGACTGAGGCTGAAAAGCGGCAGGTGTTAAAAGATGCCGCCTATGTCCATCAGCATCGCGGTACTGCCGGCGCTGTCAGGCGGTCACTGAGCGCTGTCAGTCTCCCTACGACCGTGATGGAGTGGTGGGAGGATCAGCCGCGTAAGGCTCCCTACACCTTCCGCGTTGAGGTTTACAGCCTTCAGGAAGTTGATGACGCTTTGTATCAGCGTATCCGGCGGCAAGTCGATAAAGCGAAGAACCTGAGGAGTCTGTTGACCTCCATTGACGTGATTGCCGACCTGGGCGCAAAGGGAACTTATTATACCGGCGGTGCTGTTACCGCCTGGATTGATGTCGATATTGAGGCAGGAGTTTAGCCATGGCTGAGAAATATTACAGTATTCTGACCAACAGAGGTAAAGAGCTGGAGGCGCAGTCTTCTGCGACCGGGAAACCCGTCATTATTAAAGACTTTGTGGTGGGTGACGGTAACGGCCAGCCCGTAACACCTGATCCGGCATTAACCGCCCTGATCCATGAGGTGTATCGTTCGGGAATTTCAGCGTTGCAGGTCTCGCCGGACCAGGCGAATCAGTTTATTGCGCAGCTGGTACTGCCTCCCGATGTGGGGGGCTTTGTTGTTCGTGAGGTCGGGCTGTTAACCGATGCCGGCGAACTGTATGCCGTGGCGAACTGTGCAGCAATTGAGAAGCCGGTAAGTGGTATCAGTGTAACGCTCCAGTTTCGCCTCGCCGTGTCAGAAACGGCGGATATCGAACTGAAGGTGGCAACAGGTGATGGGCTGTTCCTTCGCCAGGATGCGAACCTGGGCGATGTGAAGGACGCCGCTGAATCACGGAAAAATATTGGGCTGAAAGGGGCCGCTGTACTGGATGTTGGTACAGCAGCGAACACAGTCGCCGCCGGGGATGACAGCCGTATCGTTAATGCGTTGCAGAAAGGAAATGACCTTTCAGATGTTGTCGATAAAAGGCAGGCACGCGTAAATCTGGAACTGAAGTCCGGAGCTACCGCCGACGTTCAGACATCCAAAGATGACGTAACCGCAGGGCGTCTGGTCGCAAACGGCGGCGCGCTGGCGCTGCGAACGGTATCCGCCAGAGCGGGTACGGCAATCCCCGATGCCAGCGCCCTCCCGGCTAACTCCGTGAGCTTCTGTTATGGAGATGCAGCTTATTCACCGGGCTATGAGGCCACTATTCTTGATGTTGGTGGGCTGAGCGGGAATTACAGGGTGCAGTATGCCGCATCTTACGCTGACGGCGGGAAACGGCTGAAATTCCGAACTTTAAATGGCGACACTGGATACTGGGGGAGCTGGCAGGAGATTTATCATACCGGCAAGAAACCGACCGCATCTGAAGTTGGTGCCGTTTCTGCAAATGGAGGGAATTATAACGCTACATTCAGGTTGGGAAGAGTTGAAACGTTACCATCTGAATCGAACATGTCAGCATTATATAATACCCAAGCTGGTGCTGGTGGGGTTGTATCTGGTGTGGAGTTCAACTGGTATGGTCAAAAATTTACTGTTGGGATTACTCGTGACGGTGGAGCTGGTACAAACGGTTTAGTATTCCAGCACAATGGATTTACCCGATTAACAATTGATAAAGATGGTAATTTAATATCTGTCGGAGCGGTATCTTCAGGTGGGGCAATTGTTGCCGGGGCAGGGCTATACGATACACTAGGGGTAAGAGCTTATTCATCTAATAACCCGCCGCCCCAGCAGGATTTGAGCCCGTATGCAACCACTGCATGGGTTAACGGGAACTTTTCAACACAAGCCTGGACTGTCGCTAACTTTCTGCAAGGGGGGATGAGGCTGGCCTCATTAGGAACGGCAACCAACGGGAATAACGATAACGCTTTTGCATACGCGCCAGATGGTGCTGTTGTCACTGCTGTGCAGCAAAAGACTAACTACACGGCAGTACAATATCGTTATGTCCAATATAACATCGGCGGGAACTGGTATACGGCTTGGGTGGCTTAATGACAATGAAATCAGGTGTATTTAAAAAATATGACCCATTAGAAAAATGGGGTGATTATACCTCGGAGGAGGTGACTAAACTTACGCCGGAAGAGCTCGAATTATATTACGTTGCCAAATCACCGGAAATGAATGTTGTTTTTCTGAAAGATGAAAATGGCAATGACTGGTATCAGTGGCTTAAGACTCTTTCAAAAGACACGTTGAAAGTCTCTTTCAATCCTGACTCGAAAGAAATCGTTCATTTCTCTTATGATGCGAGCACAATTTTTCCGGTTAATCAGATTGTTGTGGAAATCGCGCCTGAGAATGTCCCGGATGATTTTACCGCTGCGGGAGAAAAAGCATTGGGTGGCGCGTTTCTTTTTGTTGATGGCGAAATTACTGCCGCGCCGGGGGATTATGAGGCAGAGGCACAACTCAAAAAACAGGATCTAATGACTCAGGCAAAAAGCGTGATCGACGCGCTTCAGGATGCCGTAGATCTAAATATGGCAACAGACCCAGAGGCTACGTTACTTCTTGAGTGGAAAAAATACCGGGTTTTACTCAATCGTATCGAGACCTGCAACGCTCCAGATATTCATTGGCCGATAAGACCAGATTTAAAATAAGAAAAGGGCGCTGTAATAATTACGGCGCCCATTGAATTACTGCTTAATTATCTTTTGAAACGGCCTATGGAACATTAGATTTAATGCTTTCATAAGCCTGATTTTGAATGAGCGGCTAGAGTAAATTAATTTCCAAGCGATTTCCTTCTCTCTCTGAATGTTAATGTCGTCACGTTTTCCGATCGTGCTGGTACTTTCGTATTTCGGATTGGTGCTTATGTATTCAGGAACGACACCATACAAACGTATGAATCCAAACTCCCTAAACGTTTGCCACTGATCGGCGACACACCAAACTGGAAATAATTTCTCAAGCAGAACAAGTGCCGCTGCTCTATTTATTACATACGCGTGCGTAAATGCGGCGTTATAAACCTCATGGACTTTATGATTGTCGGGCAAATCAAAAAGAGATTTACTATTGTATTGATTGACGTGTGATAGTAAATAAACGCACGGAGCATTTGTTATTAATTTATTTTCTAATTCACTCATAAATTGAGAAATGTTTTCTGGGATAAATATGTCATCCTCTAGTACTAGAGCGCAGTTATCATTGGATGACACTAATGCTTTATAAGCTGCAAGATGGCTTAGTGAGCAGCCTATCTCTCCTGGCGTCACTGCGTAGCTGTGCTCTTTCCTTAAAAGAGAAAGCAAATTATCTGGAATGTTTCGACCATCCACGGCTGGTATAAACTCATAACAGAGCCCAGAATGATCAGCTTGCGTCTCCATTGACTCGTTTCTTTCCTTAGCGCTCTCCAAATTAATTATGTAAGCCTTCATTTTTCATCTCTTTTTTGATTTATACAGCATGCTAAACTGGAAAGGATAATGGTTGTAGAAAAAATTACTATTAGCTCTATAGAGGTGAGTAATACGTCAGTGGCGCCGTATAAAAAAATTGAAATAGTCGATATGCCAACTGGACCTATAATAAATGGTCGACTTACCTTGAATATTAGAAAAAAGAAAAATGAAAACAAAACAAACACGCCAAATATTCCAAATATAGATGCATATTGAATAAATTCATTGTGGAGGTGCACTTTAAGGAATAGAGTTGCGGCAGACTGTTCTTTTTTTTCTTTCAAATATTCAGTTATTTCTGTATTGCGATGAGATTCACTCTGTCCAAATGGCGAATCTTTGAAAGCAACTAAACCAAGCTTCCACATGCTAAATCTTGCACCGAGAGATGTATTATCATTCCCACTATTATACTGATTTATCTCATCCATGGTGGAATTATAACGATTTGCTATTATGTTTGAGTTTGCAACCATAACAACAATTAACGCCATGAAAGAAATAATCAGCACCTTCAAGCTAAGAATCTTGTCTCTATACATCCATGCAGCGAGCAAAAGTAACCCTAGTACTGGATGGATGAACATGGCCGCACGTGTCTGTGTTAGAAAAACAACATAAGTAGAAACTATAAGAACAAGGGCTTGTATTAAAAATTTGCATTTGTTTTTAATTGTAAAAGCAATTAATGCAGAAAAAGATAAAGTAAAGGCACTATAAGAATAAGCGGTTAATGTGGCTCGGTTTATACCAAGAACAATTCTTTCATCACTATGTAATCCTTGAATAATACCAAAGACAGTAGAGGCGATAAATGCCAGGCTCATAGCGAATAATATCGGAGTGGAATTAGTGTTTAATTTTATATTCTCTTTGATATTTAAAATGTATAAAGCTATGATTGTGGCAATTACCCATCTTTTCCCAGGGGTAAACAATAGTTCAGATAGATCTTCACCTGAGTAATATTTTGATAGTGCAGACCAGCCTATAAAAAGACAGGCAAGGGATATAAATATAATAGGGATATTTATTTGATGAAGCGAATACTTTTTTGTATAAGCATTAAGAAATAATCCCAATGTCGATAAATATCCACACCAGTAAAATATCACGCGTGATGTTTTTTCATGGATGAATGCAGTTGGTAACACTAGCAATAGAAGAGTGAATGTTATAAAGTACATTATTTTACTAGATAATTGTAACCGCTGAGAATTAATCATCTATGACTTTTTCCTTTTAAATCAAAACGTAATTTTAATGAAATGCTGATGTTTGAACCGTGTACGCTTATAGTACCAAGTACTTGATGCCATTGCTAATAGAGCAGCCTCGCTATATGCAATAGCGGGCTGCATTGAAGTGCTTAGCGCTGGAACCATCTGTCGCGCGCTGTTCGAGCTATAGCGATCATTTCCTGAATCTGACCCAAAGTAAACTTCTCAGCTTCATCGCATGGCATCACCACATAGCCGGAACGGATAACATGTTCCAGACACGAATCTGGGTTCATAATTACTTCGCCAGGCATGAGAGGATGGCAGGCCACGGGCAGGCCGTTTTCGAAGTAGGTGATTATGGCGTAATTTTGTCGCGCATCAGCCTGCCTCACCTGAGTTGCTGTCCTTATAACTTCTTTATCGAGGATGTCTAATACCCACCTACGGAATTCTTTTGCGACCGGCGTTCTGGCAAACATGGCGATTAGGTGAGCACCGCGCAGGGAAAAACACGATTTTCACGCTGCACACCTTTGGTGGTCAAATTGACCACCGAAGCCATAGCGTCTGTAAATTCATCAGAGTGTCGCGCGTGTATGCGGAGCACTGATTTATCATCAGCATATTCCAGTGCGGATGCTATATCGGCAGCGGTTAGCCAAATCTGGTTATTGTGTGTTACTACGGAAAAATTATGGTCATGGAATGAGAGCTGAGTAGTCATAGTGACAACCTCAAGTGGTTACTGGTTTAACCACCACCACTAACGCCAATCTGGGTGGTGAACTGTGCAGGGTTGGCGTAACCGGGTAACCACCGGCGCGGATTTCTCCGCCCCCACACAGCCCACCATAATGCGAAGATGTGACTATGCAAGCGGCAATAAAAAACACGCTCGCGGCGTGTCATTGTCGCGGTTACCATCCGGGACGCCAATCCCGACACCAGATTTTGCTGGTGCAAGGCGAGTATGAGAAAAAATCATTTTTATGTCAACGGTGGTTAAAAAAGTTCTCAATAGCCAATGCAAAAATGCCACGAAAAAGAGTCGATTTTGGGGGCAAATTTGGGGGCAAAACTGCTATGGGGGCATGATTTGGGGCGATAAAATGACCATTATTGTCCGATATTGTCCGCATTACAATTTCAGTAAACCACTGAATGATAAGTAACTTATTGTTTTAGTGCTGGTTGCGATTTTCGCTGTGCAGTCTAACGCTGATTATGTTGTTGTGGGGATAAACATTGAGTAAACCGGGGAAAAGCAT
>JADHED010001036.1_pt1 | contig 26132 bp, 19 predicted proteins | sample 8952041 | NCBI WGS metagenome assembly JADHED01 (sample SAMN16124423, study PRJNA663239) | bioreactor sludge metagenome | isolation source: sludge (control) | place: India:Bengaluru | collected 2018-09-08
CCCGTGTTACCGCCGTGAGAGGGCGGCGTCCTAGGCCACTAGACGAAGGGGCCACGAATTTGCGAAGCGGCGGCGGCGCCGCTGTCCCTGCCGTGGTTGCCCGGGGAGGATTCGAACCCCCATTCACTGATCCAGAGTCAGTTGTCCTACCATTGAACGACCGGGCAGTCGAGGTTTGGGAATATATACGGCCCCCCAGGGGAGTGCAAGCCGGGACCGGGACCTTTTTTAGCGGGGTCCATCCCCGTGCAGCCAGCGCAGATGGCGTGCCACGTGGCGGTGCAGGGCCTCCGGGTTGCAGAGGTCGCCCGGGTGGGTCCGCCAGGATGCCGGCAGGATCACGAAGGGTTCGGTCTGCGGTCCGCCCAGGCCGCCGTGGCTGCTCAGCTGCTCCTCCAGGACAACCACCTGCTGCCGGTCAGCCAGCCAGGCGCCGTTGATCACCAGATCGCCGCTCGAGGGGTACGACAGCAGCTGCGCCACCTCCTGCGAGAGCACCTGCGGGTCGCCGAAGGGCGCCAGGGGATCGACCTGACCGGCGACCTTGCCGGTGATGAGGTTCCGCACGCCGTCGCGGCCGATGGCCACCGCGTCGCCGAACTCCCGGGTCGCGGCCACGAACCCGATGCCCGGATGGCTGGCGAGACTGGGAATCAGGCCCGGGTACAGACCCAGGATCTCCTCGAGGTCCAGCGGTTCCCGCCGGCCCTTCACGTAGACGTGCGCGAGACAACCCGACACGCACACCGCCAGTTCGGGCCGCGGCAGTGGCGGCGCGGGCGGGAGGTCCGGGTTGGCGCGCGGGACGGCCGCGGGCCACTGCCGGCGCACGGCGCGCGTCTCGCGCAGGCGCCGCCCCCGCAGGCCCGCCACGGCGCCCCGGCCGCGCTGGATCGTCCACCCCGGCTGGGGTTCGTCCGACGACAGCTCCGTCAGCAGGCTGCTGAGATAGAAAGCCTCGTGGCTGGCGGCGGCGTCCTCGCTCACCGTCTGGCCGGCGAGCTCGGCCAGCAGCGTCCCGAGCGTCTTGCCGTAGAGCAGGCGGAACGGGACGCTCGACGTCTGGCCGTGATCCGAGAGCACCAGGATCTCGTAGGCGAGCGCGCCCTCGCGGCGCGCGAATCGGCGCAACTGGCGCAGGTTGCGGTCGAAGGCCGCCAGCGCGCCCCGCGCCGCGGGCGACTGGGGATCGGTGACGTGGGCGACGTCGTCGTACCCGACGTAGTTGGAGTAGATGATCGGCACGCCGCGCACGATGTCCTGCTTGACCAGATAGAAGCTGACCGACCGCAGGAAGCCGTTGATCGCCGCGCTCTGCGCCATGCGCCAGGGATGTCGCCGCAACCGGGGACGACCCCGCCGCAACAGCGGCGCCAGCCCCAGGGCGAACCCGGCCAGCGAGTCCCAGGCCGCCGTCAGCACCGCCTTGGTGTAGGCCGTCGGGCTGAGCAGGAAGAGGTTCAGGTCGGCCCGCTCGCCGCGTCGCGCCTCGCGGCGGGCCTTGCCCATCGCGGCGACGGTCAGCAGGCGCTTCTGCGCGCCCCCGGATAGCAGCGTGTTGATCGCCGAGCCGCCCGCGAGAAGACCCTCGCGCGAGTCCGACACGCGGTCCTCGATGGCCCGCGCATCGTCGGGATGGCTGACCACGCGGAAGGCCTGGCTGGCGCGGTCGTACCAGCGGTAGCCCGGCACGTCGAAGCGATGGCCGTAGAAGAACCCCGCCTGCACCGCCGGCGTGTTCGAGGGCAGGCCGCAGAACCAGCGGTGCACGCGGTGCGTCCTCCGCGCGAGCAGCGCCGAAAGGGTGGGCATCCGGCCGAGCTGCAGCGCGTTGACCAGGTGGCGGTAGGACAACCCGTCGATCTGCAGGATCAGCAGGCCCGTGCGCACGGTCCGCTCCTGCCGCGGACCCCAGCGACGACCGAGGCGGTAGAGCAGCGTCTGGTACAGCGGGTAGGCCTCGTCGAGCCCGAGCAGGCTGGTGAGCGGCGCGGCGATCGCGGTCATCACCAGCGACGCGAGCAGGGCGTCGTGCAGGTTGGCGATGACGACGCTGTCGTGCGCCTGGGCCGCCAGGAACAGGAGCACGCCGTTGAAGAAGAGGGTCGGCAACCCGAGAGTCACCACGTTGAGCGGCAGCGTGAGAAACAGCAGCAGGGGCCGCAGCAGGATGATGAGGAGCGCGAACTCCACGGGCAGCAGGACCACGGCGAGCCACCACTGGGGATCGCCGCCGTCGAGGCGCACGCCGGGCATGATGCTGGCGACCAGCAGGAACGCCAGGACGTACACGAGCCAGACCAGGAGATAGCGGGCGAGAATGCTGCCGAACCTGATCACGCGTCGTCCCCTCGCGGGGGCCTAAGGACCGGCGGCCCTCCGCAGCCGGGCCACCACTCGCGGCGCCCCGATGAGTTCCATGACCTCGAACATGCCGGCGCTGTGCGCCTGGCCCGTGAGCGCCACGCGCGCGGGATGGATGAGGTCGCCGGCGCCCAGGCCGAGGCGCTCCGCGACGTCGCGCACGCAATCCTCGAACCGGCCTGCCGCCAGCGGCGAGCCGTCGGCCGACGCCGCGGCGACGGCGTCCGCGAGGGCGGCCACGCACTCGCGGGCCCGCGGGTTCTCGAGGTGCGTCCGGACCGCCTCGTCGTCCACCTCGTGGTCCTCGCCGAAGAAGAACCCGAGCTGCGCCGGCAGCGTGAGCAGGCTGGCGAATCGGCCGCCGAGCATCGCCAGGAGGCGGTCGACGTAGGCCTCCGTGCCGTCCACCCCGGCCACGCACCAGGCCGGGTCGTAGTGCCAGCCGCGCGCGGCCAGGATCGGCAGCGTCAGCTCGCGGCGGCGGTCGGGACCGAGTCGCCGCAGGTGCTGCGCGTTGAGGTGCTCGAGCTTGTCGTAGTCGAAAGCGGCGGGGCTGCTATTGACCTTCTTCAGCGAGAACTTCTTGATCAACGCCGCCCGCTCGAGGACCTCGTCGCCGCTGGCGCCGATCGACCAGCCGAGCAGCGCCAGCTGGTTCACCATCGCATCGGGCAGGATGCCGAGGGTCTGGAACTCCTCGACGCTGGTCGCGCCGTGCCGCTTGCTGAGGCGCTTGCGGTCGGGGCCGAGGATCATCGGCAGGTGCCCGAACTTCGGCGGCTTCCAGCCGAGGGCGCGGAAGATCAGGAGCTGGAACGGGGTGTTGCTGACGTGGTCGTCGCCGCGCAGCACGTGGCTGATCTGCATGGTGTGGTCGTCGACCACCACGGCGAAGTTGTAGGTGGGAAAGCCGTCGGCTTTCACGACCACGCGGTCGCTGATGACGGTGTTCTGGAACTCGCGCTTGCCGACCACCAGGTCGTCCCAGTAGGTGGCGCCCTCTCGTGGCACGCGCAGCCGCCAGCCGCAGGGTTCTCCGGCCGCCAGGCGCCGCTGCGCCTCGACGGTCGCGAGGTCCCGGCAACGACCGTCGTAGCCGTCCCACACGCCCCCCGCGGCCTTCACGGCCTCGGCGCGCTGCTCGAGTTCCTCGGCGGTGCAGAAGCAGGGATAGACGGCGTCGGCGGCCCGCAGCGCCTGCAGCGCCTCCTGGTAGATCGGCAGCCGCTCGCTCTGCAGGTACGGTCCGCAGGGGCCGCCCTTGCCCGGCCCCTCGTCCCAGTCCAGGCCCAGCCACTCCATCCCGCGCAGGATGGCCGCGTAGCTCGCCTCGGTGCTGCGCTCCTGGTCGGTGTCCTCGATGCGCAGGATGAAGGCGCCGCCCTGGTTGCGGGCGTAGAGCCAGTTGAACAGCGCCGTGCGGGCGCCGCCGACGTGCAGGTAGCCGGTGGGGCTCGGCGCGAAGCGGACGCGGACGGTCGATGCGCTGGTCATGGTTGCTGCTGCCTCTCGGGGGTCGTTGCCGGCAGGATGTGGGGCGACCGCGGCTGCACCGCGGTGCCCAGGGGCTCGGGTCGGCTCGTCGCATCGACCGCCGCGGCGAGGTCGGCCCAGTTCAGGCCGTAGGCCTGGCGGCAGGCGTCGTCCGGGGCCATCCCGCGCGCGGTCGCCTGGACCAGGCGCTGGAGCGAGGCGAGTCCGCCGCGGTTCTCGACCAGCTCCCAGACCATGAGGAAGGCCGAGTAGCTCGCGGTGCGGTAGAAGAGTCGGTCTTGCTCGGGGTCCGCCGCCGGGAGGCCGGCGAGCACGGAGTCGGTGCGGGCGGCGGCGAACAGGACGGGCTGGCCGGCCGCGCGGAACTCCGCGACGTAGTTCACGAGGTGCACGCCGTACTCCCCGAGATAGGACCCCAGGCCCGCGCGGAACCAGGCCGGATAGCCCGCGCCGTCGCCGGCGGCGTCGTCGAGGAGCCACTCGGTCACGATCGCGAAGGCCGCGTGCGCGTCGAGCGTGCGCGAGGCCAGGGTCAGCGCCGGTTCGATGACGCAGACGCCATCGCGCCAGGCGTGCAGGCGCCAGAAGCGCTGGCCGGTCTCGGCCACGTAGGCGTCCAGGGTGCCGGGATCGCGCACCCGCAGGGTGTCGGAGCGGTCGTGTCCGAGCAGCGGCGGCACGTCGCGCCGCGCCCAGTCCAGGAGTTCCACGAATGGCAACTGGAGCGTGGTCGCGAGCGTCGGCGGGTAGGCGAAGTGGACGCCACGGTAGCGGATCGCGCCCGGCTGGAGATCGAGTCCGGGGCGCGGCAGGATCTCCGTGCCGCGCACCAGGGAGTAGGGCCCGAAGGTCTCCCCACGCGCATCCACGCTCGGCACCCACGACGGCAGGCGGCAGGCGTGCAGATGGTCCGGGAAACCGGCCGCCGCCAGCTGCTCGGCGGTGAAGCGCGGGAAGGCACTGTCCGTCGTCAGCGGCGCCAGCAACGACGGGTGGTCCGGCACCGGGCCCGCGGCGCCGGCGGGGGCCGGAGCGTCGCCGCCCGCCCGCGCGACGGCGGCCAGCAGCAGGCCGGCGAGGAGCATGCCGCAGGCGCGAGCGCGCGACGGCGTCACTTCTCGCCCCGCATCTTCTTGGCTTCCTTGAACAGCGTCTGCGCCCGGGTCTTGTCGCCGAGCGCCTGATACGCGAGGCCCATGTTGTCGTACGCTTCGGCGGTCTCCTTCTGCTCGAGCGCGCGGTTGTACTTCTCGATGGACTCCTGGTAGCGCTTCAGCTTGTAGAGCGCGACGCCCTGGTTCAGGAAGATCCGGTAGCTCGCGGGCTCGAGCGTCTCGGCGGTGGTCAGCGCGACCAGCGCGTCCTCGTGGCGTTCGGCCTTCATGAGCGCGAGGCCGTAGTTGTACCAGGCCTCGACGAAGGCGGGATCCAGGGCCACGGCCTGCTCGTAGGCGCCGAGCGCGACCTCCGGGCGGTCGGCGCGCGAAGCGACCACGCCGAGGTTGTACGCCACCCGCGCGTCCGGCGCGAGTTCGAGGGACTTCTGGTACGGCTCGATGGCCGCGACGAACTGGTCGGTCCCGCGCAGCGCCTGCCCGAGCGCGGACCAGCCCGGCGCGAAGTCCGGCCGCTCCCGCACGACGCGGCGCAACGACGGCAGCGCCGCCTGGTACTTCTTCTCCTGCATCAGGCTGACGGCGTAGTTGTAGACCACTTCCGGCGGCGTGTTCGGATCGTCGATGCGCGGCGCCAGGAATTCGCGGCCCTCCGCCGAGCGGCCCATCTTCATGTAAAGATTGCCGATGACCGTGCCGAGGCCGGGCGTCGCCGGGTCGATCTCGTAGGCCTTGCGGTAGGCCGCGACGGCATCCTCGAGCTGGTTCGACTGTTCCGCGATCTTGCCCGTGGCGATCCAGGTGCCCGCGGCGTCCGGACGCTTCTGGCGCGCGAGGTCGGCCGCCGCCCTGGCCGCGACCAGGTCGCCGGCGTCGAGGTGGGCATCCACCAGGCGGGGCAGGAGGTCGTCCCGGTCGGGGGCCATCGCGTAGATCTGCGCGTAGAGCTCCGCCGCCTCCGCGGGCAGGCCCGAATCCTCGAGGATCTTGCCGTTCTCCAGATACATCACCACCAGGTTGTGCTCGATCGCCTCGGCCTCGGGCACCCCCTCCACGCCGGGCGGGTCGGCCGCGGCCGCGGTCGTGCGCAACTCCCGCGCGACGGGCTGGAAGGACTCGAGCAGCGTCCGCAGCTCCGCCTCCCGGCCGGCTTCCTGGAGCACGCGGGCCTTGGCCGCCGCCAGCCGCATGACCTCGGGCACCGGCTGCCGACCGAGGGCCTCGAGACCCTCGTCGTAGACGGCGATGGCGCCGTCGGGATCGCCGGCCAGTTCGCGCGCGCGGCCGATCAGGCGCCAGCCATCGCGGTCGCCGGTCATGCCGTAGTTCTTGTAGGTTTCGAATTCCGCCGCGGCCAGCTCGTAGTCCTCGAGACGCAGGAACACCAGGCCGAGGTTGCGGTGATAGTCGGCGATCTGCGGCTGCGCCTGCACCGCGCGGATGAACGCGTCCCGGGCGAGGGCCCAGTCCTCCTTCTCGGCGTAGAGCACGCCGAGGTCGTTGTAATTCTCGGCGACCTTGGGATTGGCCAGGATCTTCGCGTTCAGCTGCGCGATCTTCTCGTCGACGGTCAGCTCGGGCGCGAGGCCGGACTCCACCGTCCCGGTCGCGGCCCCGGTCTGGGCCTGCGCCGCCAGGCCGTGAAGCAGGACGACGGCGGGGATGACGAGCGCGGCGAGCCGCCGGGCGGCGCGGAGGCACAGGGTCGGCATGCAAGCTCCTCGGGGCTGGGAATCCGACGTCGATGGCGAGCCTCATACTAGGTAGGGCCCGCCCGGCTGTCCAGACCGCAGCCGGCCCTGCGTCGAGGCCGGTTCGACGATGAACCAGGGGGCGCCGCTTGACGTTCCCCCGATCGCGTGGCTCATTGACCCCATGATCGAACTCCACGTGCTCGGCGCCGGCGGCGCCGTACCGACGCCAACTCACGGACCCGCCGCCTACTGGCTCGTCGTCGACGGCCAGGGCCTCCTGCTGGACCCCGGCCCCGGCGCGCTGGTGCGCCTGGTCCGCCAGCCGGGGGCGCCCGACACCGTGGACGACGTCGACACGGTGCTCCTGTCCCACCTGCACCTCGACCACACCGCCGACCTCGCCCCGCTGCTGTTCGCGCTGCATTCGGTGCTGGCGCGCAACGTGAAGACGCTGACCATCCTGGGTCCGCCCCCCCTGGCGGCCTTTCTCGACCGCCTGCACGACCTCTACGGCGCCTGGCTGACGCCGCGCACCCGCGCGGTCGAGGTCCGGGAACTCGCCGCGGGCACCAGCTTCGCGGCCGGACCCGCGGGCGGGCGGATCACGGCCTTCGCCGCCGACCACGACGTGGGCCGCTTCGGCGGCCTCAGCCTCGGCTTCCGCGTCGAGGATGGCGCCGGTAACACCCTGACCTACTCCGGCGACACCGGCCCGTGCCCGGAACTGACCGCCGCCGCGCGGGGTTCGCAGGTGCTGGTGGTCGAGTGCTCGACCCCGGACCACCTGGCCTCGCCCGGCCACATGTGTCCGTCGCGCGTCGCCGAACTGAGTCGCGAGGCCGGGCCGGGGCGCGTGGTCCTGACCCATCTGTACCCGCGGGTCGCGGGCCGCGACGCGGCCGGCGACGTCACTCGTGCCTGCGGGGTGCCCTGCGAGGAGGCGCGCGACGGCCACGTGGTCCGCGTCCCCGACGACGGTCCGCCCCGGGAGGAGTCCCGCTGATGCTCCGCCGTATGCTGCCCCTGCTCGCGGTCGTCACGTTCATCCTGACGGCCGCCCCCGCCGCCGCCCAGCCGCTCCTGCGCGAGGGCCGCGGCGAGAACGAGGTGGTGCTGATCCACGGCCTCGGCGCCGACGCCAGCGTCTGGGACAACGTCGTCGGGTTCCTGCGCGGCTCGATGCAGGTGTCCACCTACGAACTCCACGGCCACGGCGCCACGCGGCCCCTGGCCGCGCCGTCCATCCCCGCCGAGGCGGCCGCCCTCGGAGAGTGGCTGCGCGCCAAGGACCTGCCCTATCCCACGCTGGTCGGCCACGGGCTCGGCGGCATGGTCGCGCTGCAGTTCGCGCTCGACCACCCGGCCGACGTGCGACGCGTGATCCTGATCGACGCCACGCCGCGCCAGCTCGCCTCGCCGGAGGACAAGGGGGAGATCAGCAAGGCCCTTCTCGCTGATTACGACCGCTTCGTGGCCACGCGGTACCTCATGGTGAGCCAGGACGACGCGATCGCGCGCAAGGCGGTGGACATGGCCCTGCGCACCGACAGCGCCACCTTCGCCTCGCTCTTGCTGAGCAGTTTCGACTGGGACGTGAGCAAGCGTCTCGCCACCTTCCCCGTGCCGATGCTGGTGATCGGCAGCGAGAACTTCCTGCCGGAGGCGGGTTACGAGCGGGAAACGCTCACCAGTTACGGCTTCGGCGAGGCGCGCACCCTGCACTTCCGCAAGCTGTCGGACACGGGCCACTACGCCATGCTGGAGCAGCCGGGGCGGCTCGCCTCGCTGATCCTGGTCTACGTGCGCGAGGAAGACCTAAAGTAGGCCGTCGCCGAGGCCGTAAAGCGCCTCCATGTCCGCATCGACCATGGTGCGCACCAGCTCCTCGAAGCTCACCGTCGGCCGCCAGCCGAGGCGCTCGCGCGCCTTGGTGCTGTCGCCCACCAGCTGATCGACCTCGGCGGGCCGCATGAAGCGGTCGTCCTGGACCACGTAGTCCTGCCAGTGCAGGGCCACGTGGTCGAAGGCGATCTCCAGGAACTCCCGCACGGAGTGGGTCCGGCCGGTGGAGATGACGTAGTCCTCGGGCGTGTCCTGCTGCAGCATCAGCCACATCGCGCGCACGTAGTCGCCGGCGAAGCCCCAGTCGCGCTGAGCATCCAGGTTGCCGAGGCGCAGTTCGCGCGCGAGGCCCAGCTTGATGCGCGCGACGGCGTCGGTGATCTTGCGCGTGACGAACTCGCGGCCGCGCCGCGGGCTCTCGTGGTTGAAGAGGATGCCGGAGACGGCGAAGAGCCCGTAGCTCTCGCGATAGTTGACCGTGATGTAGTGGCCGTACGTCTTGGCCACCGCGTACGGGCTGCGCGGATAGAACGGCGTCTCCTCGTTCTGCGGCACCTGGCGCACCTTGCCGAACATCTCGCTGCTGCTCGCCTGGTAGAAGCGCGCCTGCGGCGTCAGCTCGCGCACCGCCTCGAGCAGCCGCACCACGCTCAGGCCGGTGAACTCGCCGGTGAGCACCGGCTGGCTCCAACTCGTCGGCACGAAGCTCTGCGCCGCCAGGTTGTAGATCTCCATCGGCTGGGTGTCCCGCAGCGCGTGGGCCAGCGACGACGGGTCGAGCAGGTCCGCCTGCACCAGGGTGATCCGGTCCCGGAGGTGGTCGATGCGCTCGAAGGTCTCGGTGCTGGAGCGCCGCACCATGCCGAAGACCTCGTAGCCCTTCTCGAGCAGCAGCTCGGCAAGGTAGGACCCGTCCTGTCCGGTAATGCCGGTGATCAGAGCGTTCACGTCGTCGACCTCCAGGGTGTTCACGATCGTCGCCGGGCATAGAATGCCCGACCGCGCCGGGCGGCGCAAGGCCGCACCGTGGAAGGCCATTGGCAGCCCCGCGCCGAACGTCTAAGATCAAGGCAGGAAATCTTGTGACGGCAGCCCTGGCGAAGCGTCTAAGCACATGATCGACCTTCGGCACGAAGCGGTCCCGGACGACCCCCGCGCCGCCGCCGAACTGGCGGACGAGGCCCTGCTGGCCGCGGCGCAGGCGGACCCAACCGGCGCCCGCGGTCGGGCGGCGGCCTCGCTGCTGCTCGCGCGGTACCATCAGCGGGTGTACGCCTGGTGCTACCGCCACGTGCGGGACCGGGAGCTCGCGCTCGACCTGGCGCAGGACGCCCTCGTCAGCGCGTACCGGAACCTGGCGACCTTCGGCGGCCGGGCGGCATTCGGGTCGTGGCTGTTCGCGATCGTGCGCAACCGGTGCCTGAGCGAACTGCGACGCGCCCGGCTCGAACAGGAGGACGACGAGATCCTCGCGCTGGTCGCGGACTGGCGTCCGACGCCCGACCGGACGCTCGAGGAACGGCAGGACGAGGACATCCTGCTCGACCTCATCGCCCGGCACCTCGATCCGGTCGAGCAGGAAGCGTTGTGGCTGCGCTGCGTGGAGAGGATGGCCGTGGAAGACATCACCCGGTTGCTCGAGGTCCAGGAATCCAGCGGTGCCCGCGCCGTGCTGCAACGCGCGCGCCGGAAGCTCCGCGCGGCGCTCGACCGCACGGCGGACGCGCCTGGGGAGGTCACCACGTGAACAAGGCCTGCATCCCGGCCGTGGAGATCGGCACCGCGGCGACGGCGCCGCCGGACGATCCGCGCCGCCGCCATCTCGCGTCCTGCCCCCGCTGCCGCGCCCTCGCGCGCGAGTACGCCGCGTTCATGAACCCCGGTCCGCTGCCCGCCGCGGCGAGGGGCGACTGGGCCGCCACCGCGCTCGCGCGTCGGCTCGCGCAGGAGATCGGGACGCCGGGCGGCGTCATCGTCCCCCTGCGCCCGCGAACCCGGCGTTTCGCCCTGCCGCCGCGCGCCCTGTGGGCCGCCGCCGCCGTCCTCGTGGCCTGCGCCGGCATCTTCCTGGCGCGCGACCTCGCCGAGGATCTGAATCCGCGGGTGCCGCCGGGCCCGGCGATCCTGCGCGGCGAGGCGGACGCGCCCCTCGCCCTCACCGTCACCTCCGTCGCGGGCGCGTCCGGCGCCTGGGACCTCGCCTGGACGGCGCCGGCGGGCGCCGACGCGAATGTCGTCGTCCTCTACGATGCCGCCCTGCGCGAGCTGGGACGACGGGACCTCGGCCCACGAACCTCCCTCGCGCTCGATCCCCGGGCCTGGCCCGAGGCCGCGTCGGCGGCCTACGTCGGGGTGGTCTTCCTGGCCGGCGGCGACGAGGTCGGCCGCACGGCCGCGCGCGCGCTCGCCGCGGACTGAACGCGCGACCCTTCCCGGCGCCGGAACCCGACGCCAGGCGTGGCGTATGACCAGCGTCTGCGTGCCGCCGGCACTTCCCGACCAACGCTCAACGCTCAGGAGCGCCATCATGCACTTCCGCCCCCTCATCGTGCTCGCCGCCGGCGGCGACGACGACGACGTGATCCTCGGCCAGATCGGCAACGCGGGCGTCGATCGCCAGGGCAACGTCTACGTCCTCGACACCCAGCTCGCCCAGGTGCAGGTCTTCACGCCGGACGGCAAGCACCTGCGCACGCTGGGCCGCGAGGGCGAGGGTCCCGGCGAGATGAACCGGCCGGTCCACTTCGACGTGCACCCGGACGGTTCGGTCGCCGTCGTCCAGCCGTTTCCGGGCAAGATCATCTCCCTGAATGCGGACGGGACGCCGGGCGCGACGATCAGCCTGGGCAGCAGCGATCCGACGCAGGGCGGCATGGCCGTCCTGATGGGCGCGCGGGAACGCGGCGGGAACCTCGTCGCCTCCGGGATGCGCAACAACTTCGGCGGCGAGTCCGGCCAGATTACCGAGATCAACTTCCTGGCGACCCTCGACCGCCAGGGCAAGGAGACCAAGCGCCACGCCGAGCTCTCCCAGCAGCGGAACCTGGAGAAGATGGTCTTCGACGAGAAGGCCGATTTCTTCCCCGGGGACCGGGGCCACTGGGACCTCGGCCCCGACGGCCGCCTTTACCTCACCCCGCGCTACGACGCCTACGAGATCGAGGTCCGCACCGCGGCCGGCGTCCCCGAGCGGCTCATCACCCGCCCCCACGCGGCGCGCAAACGCACCCCGGCCGACCTCGACGAGATGCGGGGCAACCGACAGATGATGATCAACGGCCGCGCGCCCGAGATCGTCGAAACCTTCGCCGAGACCGACCCCAGCATCGCGTCCCTCACGGTCCTGGACGACGGCGCCCTCTGGGTCGAGAACAGCCACTCCCGCGATCGCTGGGACCAGCACGGCGAGGTCCGCTACGACGTCTTCGGGCCCGACGGCAAGCTGCGCGAGGAGGTGACGGTGACGGTGCCGCAGGGCGGGAAGGACAACCGGCTGATTCTCCTGCGCGACGGCCGCTTCCTGCTGGTGCGCGGCCAGGGCACGCTCTCGATCAGCATCCAGGCAGGGTCCGGCGGCGGGAGCAGCTCATCGGCCGCCGCGCCCACGGCGGATACGGTGCCGCTCGAACTGGTATGCTTCCGGCGGCCGTGAGCCGCTAACCCAGCGAGCGGATGACCTCGATGACCGGCCGGGCGTCGTTCATGACGTAGAAGTGCAGGCAGGGCACGCCGTGCGCGAGCAGTTCCTCGATCTGGCGGCGTGCCCACCGCCGGCCGATCTCCCCCGCGTGCTTCGGGCTCGCCAGGACCTCGTCGGCGAGCGCCTCCGGCACATGCACGTGGAAGTTGCGCGGCAGGTTGGCGAGATGCCGCTCGTGGTCGAGAAACTTCAGGCCGGGAATGATCGGCACCGTGATGCCCGCCTCCCGGCACCGCCGCACGAAATCGAAATACGTGGCGTTGTCGAAGAACATCTGCGTCACCACGTAGTGCGCCCCGGCGTCCACCTTGTCCTTGAGGCGCTGGATGTCGGTCTTGAGGTTGGGTGCCTCGAAGTGCTTCTCGGGATAGGCGCCCACCCCGACGCACATGTCGATCGGCGAGCTGCTGTCCAGGTCCTCCAGATACCGACCCGCGCGCAGGTCCCCGAGCTGGCGCACGAGGTCGACGGCGTAGCGCTGGCGCGCGCGGTTCGGGCCGGCCGGCAGCGCGGTCAGGGGCGTGTCGCCGCGAACCGCCAGCACGTTCTGGATGCCGAGGTAGTTCAGCTCGATGACCGCATCCTCGGTCTCCTCCTCGGAAAACCCCTGGCACAGCAGGTGCGGCACGGTGTCGATGCCCCACCGCGTCTGGATGATGCCGCAGATGCTGAGCGTGCCCGGCCGCTTCTTGCGCACCCGCCGCACGATGGTGCCGTCGGGCAGTTCCTCGAACGACGCTTCCGCCGCGTGGCTGGTGACGTCGATGAAAGACGGCGCCAGCGGCGCGATCTGCTCCACCACGTTCATGATGTCCAGCACGCTGCCCCCGCGCAGCGGCGGGATGATCTCGAAGCTGAACAGGGTCCTGGTCGCCCGTTCCAGGTGCTCGGTCACGCGCATGGTCGGCTCGCCTCGCTATGGCTCCCGGCCTCGAGGCCGTTCGTGGTTGCGCCGGCGCAATTTGCCGGCGCGGGGTCCGCGGCTAGTCGAAGGTGACGCCGACGGTGATCTTGGCGTCGGGCGAGTCGGCAACGCCGAGCTTGAGCTCCAGGAACAGCTCGTTGCCGCTCGAGAGTCCGCGGGCCATGCCGCCGAGGATGTTGACGCCGAGGTCGGTGTCCGAGCCGTCGCCATGGTGATCATCGTCCCAGTTGACGATGTTGATGCCCAGGCCGCCGCCCACGTAGAAGCCCCAGTGCGACTTGGTGCGCTGATCGAAGCGGTAGACCAGTTCCGGGTTGATGGCGATCAGGGTCACGTCGTCGCCGAAGCCGATCTCGACGTTGGGCAGGAAATAGCCGTTGTCGAAGAGCTCGCCGGCGTACATGTGCGCGCCGACGTGCACCTGATCGGGGTCGAACGTCACGCCGCCGCGCAGGCCCCAGTCGTTCGCGCCGGCGGTCGAGGCGAGCAGCGTCAGAGAGGCGAGAATCACGCACGCGGTTCTGTTCATCGTTCAGGTCTCCTCGAGTTGAAGCCGAATCCATCATCCAGCCGAGACAATCTAGCGCCAAGGGCACCGAATCGGCGAACAGACTCTGCCGCCGCCGGACGGACAGGCGGGGGGACCCGACGATCCAATCCGCCTCTCGGCGCAGACAAACCTCGGGTTCCACGTCGCCGTCCGGATCGTGGACCGCCACGGTGACCACCATCGGCTGGCAACACACGGCACAATCCTCGGTATACCGCTGCCGGGGCACGGAGCCGTCGACCAGCAACTGGTTGATCTCGCCGCAGTACGGACAGGGACGCTCGACGCCGATCAGCATGTTCATCGCTCCGCCAGCACCGGCGCCAGCCAGCGCTCGCAGACCTCGAGCGACATCCCCTTGCGCGCGGCGTAGTCGGCAAGCTGATCGCGCCCGATCTTGCCGAGACCGAAGTAACGCGCCGCGGGGTGCGCGAAGTAGTAGCCGCACACCGAGGCCGCCGGAATCACCATGCACGACTCCGTGAGCTCGAGACCGAGCGCGGCGCGGCAGTCGAGCAGGTCGAAGAGCGCGAGCTTCTCGGTGTGGTCGGGACAGGCGGGGTAGCCGGGCGCGGGCCGGATGCCGCGATAGTCCTCGCGGATGAGGCGGGCGCCATCGACGTCCTCGCCGGGAGCGTAGCCCCACAGCTCCGTGCGCACGTGGTGGTGCAGGTACTCGGCGAAGGCTTCCGCGAGGCGATCGGCGAGGGCCTTGACCAGGATGGCGCGGTAGTCGTCGCCCGCCTGCTCGTGGCGCGCGGCGGCCTCGTCGGCGCCGAATCCAGCCGAGACGGCGAAGGCGCCGATCCAGTCCGGCTTGCCAGTCTCGCGCGGGGCGACGAAATCGGCGAGCGCGGGGCAGCTGTCCTCGCGGCTATCCGGCCGCTGGCGGCGCAGGAAGTGCAGGACCGCGCGCACGTCGCGGCGATCGCCGTCGCCGTAGACCTCGACGTCGTCCCCCACGCGGGCGGCCGGAAAGAGCCCGGCGACGCCGTGGGCGCGCAACCCGTCCTGCCCGGCGAGGTCCCGCAACAGCTCCTGCGCATCCGCGAAGAGCCGGCGCGCCTCGGCGCCGGTGTCGGGCCGGTCCAGGATGTCGGGGTACCGCCCCTTGAGCTGCCAGGTGTGAAAGAACGGCGTCCAGTCGATGAACGGCTGCAGCACCGCCAGCGGTACGTCGCGCATCACGGTCAGGCCCGCTCGCCGCGGGAACGGCGGCTCGTAGGTCTCCCAGTCGGCGATGGCCGGACGACGCCGCGCGTCGGCCAGGGCGAGCAGTTCCCGGGCGGCATCCTGGCGGGCGCGGCCGGCGCGCACCTCGGCGTATTCCGTCGCGACGGCGGCGGCGAAGTCGGCGCGGCCGGCCCGGTCCAGCAGCTTGCCCACCACGCCCGGGGCGCGCGAGGCGTCGAGCACGTGCACCACGGGGCCGGCGTAGGCCGGCGCGATCTTCACGGCCGTGTGCGTCCGGCTGGTGGTGGCGCCGCCGATCAGCAACGGCAACGACAGACCGAGTCGCTGCATCTGCGCGGCGACGTGCGCCATCTCGTCGAGCGACGGCGTGATGAGGCCGCTGAGGCCGATCACGTCGGCGTTCAGTTCGCGCGCCGTCGCGAGGATGCGGTCTGCCGGCACCATGGTGCCGAGGTCGTGGACTTCATAGTTGTTGCAGCCGAGGACCACGCCCACGATGTTCTTGCCGATGTCATGCACGTCGCCCTTCACGGTGGCGAGCACCACGCGTCCCGCGTTCTGGCGGCCGGTCTGGCGACCCGCCTCGAGGTACGGCTCGAGCACGGCGACCGCGCGCTTCATCACCCGCGCGCTGCGGATCACCTGCGGCAGGAACATCTTGCCGGCGCCGAAGAGGTCGCCGACGCGGTTCATGCCCGCCATCAGCGGCCCCTCGATCACCGCGATCGGCTCGCCGAGGACGGCGAGGGCCTCGAGGGTGTCGGCCTCGATGTCCTCCATCAGGCCGTGCACCAGGGCGTGGGCCAGCCGCCCCGCCACCGGCTGCTCGCGCCAGGTGCGATCGCCGGCGGTGTCGGCGCGCAGGCCGCTGCCGGTGCTCTGGGCCAGGGCGGTGAGGCGCTCGCCGGCATCCGGACGACGCGCGAGGATCACGTCCTCGACGGCCTCGCGCAGCGCGGGATCGATGTCCTCGTACACGGGCAGGCGGCCCGCGTTGACGATCCCCAGGTCGAGCCCGGCGGCGATGGCGTGGTAGAGGAACACCGCGTGCATGGCCTCGCGCACGGCGTCGTGCCCGCGAAAGCTAAAGCTCAGGTTGCTGATGCCGCCGGAGACGAGGGCGCCGGGCAGGTTGGCCTTGATCCAGCGCGTGGCCTCGAGGAAATCCACGCCGTAACGGTCATGCTCGGGCAGGCCGGTGGCGACGGCGAAGACGTTCGGATCGAAGATGACGTCGTGCGGATCCCAGCCTTCCTCCTCGACCAGGACGCGGTAGGCGCGCCGGCACACGGCGATGCGGCGCGCAAGCGTGTCGGCCTGGCCTTCCTCGTCGAAGGCCATGACGACGGCGGCGGCCCCGTGCTCGCGCACCACGCGGGCGCGCGCGCGAAAGAGATCCTCCCCGTCCTTGAGGCTAAGCGAATTGACGACCGCCTTGCCCTGCACGCAGGCGAGCCCCGCCTCGAGGATCTCCCAGCGGCTGGAGTCGATCATCACCGGCACGCGCGCGATCTCGGGGTCGCTGGCGAGGGTGTTGAGGAACTCGCGCATCGCGGCGGGACCGTCGAGCAGCGCGTCGTCCATGTTCACGTCGAGGATCTGCGCGCCGCCGCGCACCTGGTCGCGCGCGACATCCAGCGCCTCCTCGTGCCGGCCCTCGCGGATGAGGCGCGCAAACTGGCGGCTGCCGGCGACGTTGGTGCGCTCGCCGACGTTGACGAAGAGCGTGTCGTCGCGGATCACCAGGGGTTCGAGGCCGCTGAGCATCGTGAAGCGAGGCGGTTCGACGACGCGGCGCGGCGGCAGGCCGCGGACGGCCTCGTCGAGCGCCGCGATGTGGTCGGGGCCGGTGCCGCAGCAGCCGCCGACCAGGTTCACCAGGCCGGCGCGGGCGTACTCGCCGAGCGCCTCGGCGAGCTGGGACGGGGTGAGGTCGTACCCGCCCATGGCGTTGGGCAGGCCGGCGTTGGGGTAGGCGCCGACCAGCGTGTCGGCCAGCCGCGACAGCGTCTCCACGTGCGGCCGCAGCAGGTCGGGGCCGAGCGCACAGTTGAAGCCGACGGCCCAGGGCCGGGCGTGGCGCACCGAGATCCAGAACGCCTCGGGCGTCTGTCCGCTGAGCGTGCGGCCGCTGCGGTCGGTGATGGTGCCGCTGATCCACACCGGCACCGGCTCGCGCCGCGCGCGCAGCACCCGCGCGATCGCGACCAGGGCCGCCTTGGCGTTGAGCGTGTCGAAGATGGTCTCGACAAGGAGGACATCGACCCCGCCTTCGAGCAGCGCGTCGGCCTGCTCCGCGTAGGCCTCGACTAGCTCGGCGAAGGTGATGGCGCGCAGTCCCGGCCGCTCGACGTCGGGCGACAGGGAGGCGGTGCGGTTGGTCGGCGGCAGGCTGCCCGCCACGAATCGCGGCCGATCGGGCGTGCGGCGCGTCGCCTCCTCGGCCGCCTCGCGCGCGAGACGCGCCGCCGCGTTGTTGATCTCCCGCACCAGGTGCGCGGTGCCGTAGTCGGCCTGGGTGATCGCCGTGCCGTTGAAGGTGTTGGTGGTGACGATGTCCGCGCCCGCGGCGAAGTACGCCGCGTGCACCCAGCGCACCGCGTCGGGTTGCGTCAGGCACAGCAGGTCGTGGTTGCCCTGCACGTCGCTGGGGTGATCCTGGAAGCGGTGGCCGCGGTAGGCCGACTCGTCCAGCCCGTGCCGCTGCAGCATGGTGCCCATGGCCCCGTCGAGCACCAGGATGCGTTCGCGGGACAGGGCGAGCAGACGTTCACGACGGGCATCACGCAAGACGGGTCACCTCCGGTGGTCGGCCGAGAGGCAGTGTAAGCGCGTCTCCCGGCGGCGTCCACACGAGGTAAGCCGGGCGAAGACAAGGCCTTGGCCCAGGCGCGCAGCAACCGTCGGCTTCTGCCCGGAAAATTGTGCATGATCGGGCCGTGAGGCGGTCGCAGCTGATTCTGTCAAACGTGGTAGACGAACCAGCGTCTATCCTGCGAAAAATACCGATCCTTGCGCAAGATCCAGGCTGGTCTCGCCTGGATGCACAATCATCCGGGCACAACTCACTCCGTGCGCAACGCCTCGATCGGGTCCAGGCGCGCCGCGCGGTTGGCCGGATAGAGTCCGAACCCGACGCCGATGGCGATGGAGAACAGCGTGGCGCCCAGGGTGACCAGGGGGTCGAACTTGAAGGGGAAGGAGAGGAGCTTGGTGGCGCCCCAGGACAGCAGGTAGCCCAGGCCGATGCCGAGGATGCCGCCGAGGCCGGTCAGGGTGCCGGCCTCGACGAGGACCTGGAAGAGCAGGTCGCGGCGGCGGGCGCCGAGGGCCATGCGGATGCCGATCTCGCGGGTGCGTTCGGTCACCGAGATCAGCATGATGTTCATGACGCCGATGCCGCCGACCATCAGGCCGATGCTGGCCATCACCACCAGCACCATCGCGATGCCGCCGGTGATCTTGTCGATCAGCTCGACGAAGGTCTCGCTGGAGGTGATCTCGAAGTCGTCCGGCTCGCCGGGTCGAAGACGGCGGGCCTGGCGCAGGGCGCCGGTGAGGTTCTGGATGACCTGGTCGGAGGTGTAACCGTCGGCCACCACGGCGGTGAGGCCGCGGTCCTCCATGCCCTCGGTGAGGAAGTCGCGCTCGAAGCTGCTCCACGGCACCACCACGAAATTCTCGCCGAAGGAGCCGAAGATGGAGTCCTGCTCCTCCATGACGCCGACCACCAGGTAGGGCTGGCCCTCGATGCGCAGCGTGGTGCCGATGGGGTCGAGGCGCGGGAAGAGGCTCTTGCGGGGACCGTAGCCCAGCACGCAGACGCGCGCGCGGGCGTTGACGTCCTGCGCGCTGAAGAACCGCCCCTCGCCGACGTCGTAGCTGTAGACGTAGGGGAACTTGTCGCCGGTGCCGAAGACCTGGACGAAGTTGGTGCGTTCCTTGCCGTGGTGCAGGACGGTGCCCGAGTGCGACTGGATGAAGTAGTTCACCATCGCCACGCCCTCGACACTCCCGACCACCGGGATGAGTTCGGGCTCGAGCTGCGGCCGGCGCAACTTCTCGTCGATGTCCTCGCCGCCGAGGCCGACGTAGCGCATGATGCGCACGAACGGACGGGACGACGACATGACGTCCTCGCGGATGCGCTCGCTGAGCCCGGTGACGATGGTCACCATGCCCAGCAGCGTCGCCACGCCGATCGCCACGCCCAGGATCAGCAGCGCGCTGCGCATGCGGTGACCGCGGATGACGGCGAAGGCCTGGCCCACGCCCTCGCGCGTCTGGCCCACGCGGCCGAGTCCCCGCTGGTCCTGTCGCCGCTCACTCATAGCGCAGCGCCTCCACCGGGTCCAGGCCGGCCGCCTTCCAGGCAGGGTAGGAGCCGAAGAACGTGCCGATGAGTAGCGTCACCACCAGCCCCAGCGCGATGGACCAGCCGGCGACGGCGAAGGGCAGCGGACTCGCGGCCGCGATGATCAGCGCCAGGAGCACGCCGAGGAGGATGCCGATGATGCCGCCGATCAGCGAGAGGGTGATCGACTCGACGAGGAACTGGCCGGCGATGCTGCGCCGGGTGGCGCCGAGGGCCTTGCGGATGCCCACCTCGCGCGTGCGTTCGGTCACCGACACCAGCATGACGTTCATCAGCACGATGCCGCCGACGACCAGGCTGATGCCCACCAGCGGCACCAGCGCGCTGTAGATCGCCCCGGTGATGCCGCGCCAGATGTCGAGCAGCTGATCGGAGGTCTGGACCGCGAAGTCGTCCCGCTCGAGGGGGCGCAGGCGGTGGCGGGTGCGCATGAGGAAAACCGCCTCGTCCTTGGCGTCCTCCATCGCGGCGATGTCCCGCGCGGCGATCTTGATGTCCAGGGATTCGCCCGAGCCGAAGACCTTCTGGAACGACGTGATCGGCACCACCACGAACTGGTTGCGACTCTCGCCCATGATGGTGCCCTGGTCCTCGACCACGCCGACCACCGTGAAGTGCTTCTTGCCGAGGCGCAGCTCCTGGCCGACGGGGTCGGCGAGGCGCGGGAACAGGTCGCGAGCGACGTCGTAGCCGAGCACCGCCACCTGGCGGCTGGTCGCGACGTCGGCCGCCGTGAGGTGACGACCCGACTCGAGCGGCAGGTCGTCGAGCAGCGGGTAGTCCTCCGTGCGCCCGTTGATGCGCGCGTCGCGGAACACGGCGCCGCCGGCGCGCAGGTCGGACACGTAGGTCAGGCTGCCGCCCACAACGCGGGCCTGGGTCATGCGCTTGGCCAGGAAATCGCGGTCCTCGAGGGTGAGTTCGGGGTTGTTGAGCGATTCGAGGAACGCGTCGAAATCGGTGAGGAACTGCACGCCGTCGACGCGGGTGATGGTGAAGACGTCGGTCCCCTCGTCCAGCACCGCCTGGCGCGCGTAGTGGTCGGCGCCGTAGATGAGGGAGACCACGGCGATGACCGACATGGTGCCGACGATGTTGCCGAGCAGGGTGAGGAACGTGCGCAGCTTGTTGTTGCGCAGGCTCTCGACCGCGATGCCGACACCCGTGAGACGGCTCATCAGTCGTCGTTCTCTTTCTTCTGCTTGCCGTCGCGCTTGCGGTCCTTCTTCTCGATGGAGACCGAGGCGCCGTCCTTGAGCTCGCGCAGCACGCGGAAGGGGCCGCTCACCACGGTGGTGCCCATTTCGAGGCCGCCGAGGATCTCGAAGTGATCCTCGCCGGCGATGCCCAGCTCGACCGGCTGGAACTTGACGAATCCGTCGTGCAGCACGAAGACGCCCTCGGTGTCCTTGGTCTTGGTCGCCTCGGGCGCGCCCTCGGTGGTGAAGCCCAGGCCGGCCAGCGCCGCCGCCTGCTTCTTCGCCTGCGAGCCCGTGTAGAGGCGGATGTCGGCGGCCTTCAGCGGCAGCGAGCGCATGGTGACGGCGCCCAGGGGCACGGCGAGGGCGCTGTCGCGATCGGCGACCCGGATCTCCGCCTTGGCCGAGAGGCCGGGCCGGATGGTGGTGATGCGGTCGCGCAGGGTGATCTTGATCTCGAAGTCGACGGCCTGCTGACCGGCGCCCGTGCTGCGGTTGAGCGGGCTGTGGCCGATCTCGGTCACGTCGCCGAGGAAGGTCGAGTCCGGGAACGCGTCGATCTCGATCTCCGCCAGCTGCCCGAGCTTGACGTTGACGACCTCGGTCTCGTCGACATCGACCCACGCCTCCATGGTGTCGAGGTCGGCGATGGTCAGCAGCACCGTGCCCGGATTGTTGAGCGTGCCCATGATGGCGTTCTCGCCCTGCTCCACGTTGAGCTTGGTGACGATGCCCGACATCGGCGCCATAATGGTGACCTTGTCCAGGTCATAGCGTCCCTTGGCCAGATTCGCGCGCGCCTGTTGCACCCGGCTGCGCGCCGCCTCCACCCGAGCCTTCTCCACCTTGTCGTTGGTGCGGGCGGTGAGCACCTGCTCCTCCGTGCTCAGGCCTTCCGCGAAGAGCTTCTCGGCGCGGTCGAGATCCTGCTTGGCCTTGTCGGCCGAGGCCTCGGAAAGCCGCAGGTCGGCCTCGCCGCTGCGCACCGCGGCCTCGTAGGCCTGCACGACGGCGCGGTACTCGGTGGGGTCGATCTCCAGGAGCAGGTCGCCCTGCTTCACCGTCTGACCCTCGGCGATCTCGAGTCGCGTCACCGTGCCGATGACGTTGGCGGACACGTCGACCGAGCGCTTCGGCTCGATGGTGCCGCTCGCGCGCACGATGGCGGTCAGGTGCTCGCGCGAGACCTGCGCGACCTCGACCGTCACCTCGCCGCCCCGCCGCGACCGCAGCGTCGCGAAGACCACCACGCCCAGCGCCACCACGGCCAGGCCGATCAGCAACCATTTCCTCACGAGAACCCCTCCCGGCGGACGGCAGCGCCGCCCGCGTTACATGAACAGGCGACCGACGACGAGCGCGACCCCGGACAGCAGCGCCCAGGGCAGCAGGACCACCACGGCCGCGGTGCCGCGGCGCAGTTCGTAGACCACCTCGACGCCGATCACCAGGACCGCCAGCGCCCACCACATGGTGAAATCGCCGAACGTGATCAGGAACTGGTAGAGCATGGACGTGTAGTCCGGATCCGGCAGCAGCGCCGCCAGGCCCACCGAGACGCCCATCACCGACTCCTTGGCCAGCACCAGCGCGTACTTGAGCGCGATGCCGAGTCCGTACGGGATCAACCCCGTCCAGAACACCAGCGACAGCATCTGCTTGAAGCGGCCCTTGCCGGCCGACAACTTGGCGAAGAGGTTGAGCAGCGCGGCGAGGACGACGGCGCTGACGCAGGTGCCGATGCCGCCCGCGGCCCCGTTGCCGATGCGCTTGGCCAGGGTCGGCGCCAGGGCGTCGCGGTACTGCGCCTGCCACTGGTCCTCCGGCATCATCTGCATGAGCTTGCTGCCCCGCATCAACTCGAGCTGCTCGGGGCCGGCGATATGGGACACGGCGCCGGTGAACACCCACATCACGCCCAGCATCACCAGCGCGGGCGCCAGCCAGCTGGGCCGCTCCTTGATCATCGCGCCGAGATCGCGGGGTCGCGTGACGAGGGCCTTGAATCGAGCACCGAATCCGTCGTTCATGCCGGGTCTCCTTTGCTCTTGTCCATCGCGTCCAGCCGGGCCTGCAGCACGTGTCCCGCCTGGGCCAGCGGCGTGCCGGCCTCGCGGCCGGCGAGCGCGGCGATCCCGGCGGCGGGGTCGTCGTGCTGCGCCAGGAATTCCTGCGCGAAGCGGCCGGACTCGATCTCGTCCAGGATCGCGCCGAGCCGTTGCCGCACCGCGGCGTCGATCACCCGCGGTCCCCGCGTGAGACCGCCGTAGGCCGCCGTCCGGCTGATCCGCCGCCGCATGCCGTCGACACCGTAGCGGTGGAGCAGCCGCGTGATCAAGTCGAGTTCGTGCACGCACTCGAAGTAGGCGTCGTGGGCGTCGTACCCCCGCTCGACGAGCGTGTCGAAGGCCGCCTGCAGCAACTCGACCACACCACCACAGAGCACCGCCTGCTCGCCGAACTGGTCGCTGACGCACTCGCGCCGGAACGTGGTGCGCCAGCCGCCGCCGCGCAGGCAACCGACGGCGCGTGCGTACGCAGCCGCGAGCGCCCAGGTTCCCGCGGGCGAGTCATCCGTCACCGCCAGCAGGCCAGGCACCCCCGCGCCGCGCACGTACGCCTCTCGCAGCATATCCCCCTGCGACTTCGGCGCCACCAGGAAACAGGCCCGGCCGGGCGCCGGGACCACCTGCGCGAAGGCGATGGCGAAGCCGTGGGCAAAGCCCAGCGCGGCCTCCGGGCGCAGGCGCGGCGCGATCTCGGCCGCGTACACCGCGGCCATCGCCTCGTCCGGCAACATGAGCATGACGACGTCGGCCCCGGCGACCGCCCCGGCGACGTCGCGAACCGCGCACCCCTCGGCGCGCGCCAGATCGCCGCGCGCCGAGCCGTGGCGGGCGGCAACCACGACGTCGACGCCGCCGTCGCGCAGATTCAGGGCGTGGGCGCGGCCCATGGTGCCGTACCCGACCACGGCCACCCGGCGGCCGGCCAGCGGCGCCGGCGAGACCTCGTCGTCCTCGAGTGGACGGTCGGCCGGGGGCTGCCAGTCGGTGTCGTGCAACGGATCTCCTCTTGCGGTCGAAATCAAAGGGCCGGGCCTCGTGGCGCGACGAGGATAGGTCGGCCCCGTCCTCTTGACAAGTCACACCATGGCCGCTAGATTCCCCCCTCGCCTCGCACGGGGCGGCGGGCTCGGCGCCCGCTTGCGCATCGGTGCCGCCTTAGCTCAGTCGGTTAGAGCAGCGGAATCATAATCCGCGTGTCCGGGGTTCGAATCCCTGAGGCGGCACCACCTTCATCTTCGCTGCCGAGCCGCGTCACCGCGGCTGTTTTTTTTCACCAGGAGGCAGCGTGCTCCGGCATCCGTTCCTGGCCCGAGTGGTGCCCCGCCTCACCGCACTCGCTGACGCGGCTGCGGCGACCTCCCCGGGGACCGGCAACGGCATCCTCGTCGCGCTTTCCGGCGGACCCGATTCCACCGCCCTCCTCCTGGCGGCCCACGCCTGGCGGGAGTCCACGGCTGGTCCCCTCGCCGCGGCGCACCTCGACCACCGGCTGCGCGGCGCCGACGCGACCGCCGACGCGGAGTTCTGCCACCATCTCTGCGCCCGTCTGGACATTCCCCTGCACCTGCGAACGGCCGACCCCCGTCCCCTCGCCACGCGGCGCGGGCGCGGCCTGGAAGAGGCGGCGCGCGAGACGCGCCGGGCGTTCTTCGCGGACCTGCTGGCCGCCGACGGCCGCCTGGCCTGCGTCGCCACCGGCCACCACCGGGACGACCAGGCCGAGACCGTGCTCCTGCGGCTCTTCCGGGGCTGCGGCCTCGACGGGCTGCGCGGGATCGCGTCGCGCAGCGGCCGCGTCATCCACCCGCTGCTCGCGGAGTCACGGGCGGACATCCTCGCCTTCCTCGCCGACGCGGGTCAGCCCTGGCGGCAGGACCAGACCAACGGCACCGACGACGCCACCCGCAATCGCGTACGCCGCGAACTGGTCCCAGTGCTGCGGGAGGTCTTCGGCGACGGGGCTCTCGACGGCTTGCCCCGGCTGGCGGGCCTCGCCGACGCCGACCTCGAACTTCTGGACGACCTCACGGCGACGGCGTTCGCGGGCGCGGTCCACCCCGATGGCGGCCTGAGCGTCACGGCGATCCGCGCGCTGTCCCCCGCCCTGTCGCGGCGGGTCCTGCGGCGCTGGCTGGCGGACTTTGCCGGGCTGCGGGAAGACCTGGCGCTCGCCCACGTGGACGCCGTGCGGGCCTGGATCGACCAGGGCCAGTCCGGCCATGGACTCGACCTGCCCCATGGCGTGCGCCTGCAACGCGACTTCGACCGCCTGTGCACGTCGTCCCCGGCTCCCCCGCCTGGCCTGCCCTGCGGCCTCGCGGCAGAGTTCCGGGTCGCCGTCGCGGCCGGACCCGAGGGCGGCGAACGCCCCCCGACGCCGCGGACCGACGCCGACGGCGGGGAGCTGATCTGCCCCGCCGAAGCGCTGCAGGGCCACCTGCGCGTCGTCAACTGGCGCGAAGGCGACGCCCTGGAACCGCTGGGCCTCGGCGGACGTAAAAAGCTGAGCGACCTGTTTCGGGAACGCCGGATCCCAGCCCCTTGGCGCGCATCGCTCTTGCTCGTGGCCGACGCGGCGGGCATTTTATGGGTGCCCGGCGTGGTCCAGGCCGAGCGAACCCGCGTGTTGCCGACCACTCGACGGGCCGTTACCATCTTGCTGCAGAGGCGGTTCGCGGACACCGGCCAACCTCGCCGGTGACGCCCCCCTCGCGGCGCCCGAAAGGAACCTATGCCAGGCAAGACCCCTGATAAGGGATCGCACGAAAACAACCGGCCGTCCCTCGGCGCGCCCGGCCGCCGTCCCGGCTTCAACGGCAAGGCGGCTGGGTTCTGGCTCGTCCTGGGCCTCCTGTTGCTGCTCGCCTTCCAGATGATGTACGCGGAGCGCCGGCAGGTTTTCGAGATCGAGTACTCGGCGTTCGCCGCGCAGGTGGATGCCGGCAACCTCGAGCAGCTGACCATCGCCGAAACCCAGGCCACCGGCCGGCTGCGCGAACAGGTGCCGCTGACGGTCAAGGACGGCAGCATCCGCCCCGTGCAGGAGTTCAAGGTCGTCCTGGTCGACCGCGAGGATTTCTATGCCTGGGTCACCGCGGCAAATCCCGACATCCGCCTGGCCGGCGAACTGCCGCGCGTCAACTGGCTGACGACGTTCCTGACGTATTATCTGCCTTTCCTGCTGATCCTCGGCCTGTGGATCTTCTTCCTGCGCCAGATGCAGGGTGGCAGCAACAAGGCCTTCAGCTTCGGCAAGAGCCGCGCCAAGCTGTTCAACATGGACAAGCCCGAGATCACGTTCGAGGACGTGGCGGGCTGCGACGAGGCCAAGGTCGAGTTGCAGGAGATCATCGAGTTCCTGCGCTCGCCCAAGAAGTTCCAGCGCCTCGGCGGCCGGATCCCCAAGGGCGGCCTGCTGGTCGGCCCTCCGGGCACCGGCAAGACCCTGCTCGGCCGCGCCGTCGCCGGCGAGGCGGGCGTGCCGTTCTTCAGCATGTCGGGTTCCGACTTCGTCGAGATGTTCGTCGGCGTCGGCGCCAGCCGCGTGCGCGACCTCTTCGAGCAGGGCAAGAAGAACGCCCCCTGCATCATCTTCATCGACGAGATCGACG
>JADHED010001038.1_pt1 | contig 26101 bp, 19 predicted proteins | sample 8952041 | NCBI WGS metagenome assembly JADHED01 (sample SAMN16124423, study PRJNA663239) | bioreactor sludge metagenome | isolation source: sludge (control) | place: India:Bengaluru | collected 2018-09-08
CGTTGACCGCCGACGACCTGACGCGAGTGGCGGTCCGCACGCTGGCGGGAGAGCTTCCCTACTGGACCCTGTCGGAGCCGGCGGAGTCCGACCGTCCCGTCTTGCTGGTGATTCCGGGAAGCTTCATGTCGATGCGGTCGCTGAACCGGCTGCCGGGGCTGCTGGCCGACCGGTGTCAGGTGGCGCTCGCCGAGATTCCGACGACCACGCCGTTCGAGATTCCCAACCTCACGGTCGGACGTGTCGCGGAGGCGTTCAGCCAGCTGGTCCATCGGGCCTTCCGGGCACGGCCGGTGGTGGTGCTGGCGTTCGCCGACGCGGCGGTGGTGGCCGTCTCGATCCGCACGCCCGAGGTTCTGCGGACAGTCGCGGTCGAACCGCTGCTGCGGAGCGAGAAGCTGTGGCCTCTTCGTGAGGCCGTCCGGGCCCGGGCCCAGGACGCCAGCGACGGCTTCAAACGGTTCCTGGACGACGTCTATGGCGTTGGCGGCGCTGCGCCCGGGGTGCGCGACCACCGGCCAGGCTTCCGCGCGCCCCAGGCGCCGGTCGACGTCCTGGTCGGCGAGGATCCGCTGATGCCCGAACGCGCCACCGCGCGGACCCCGAGCCTGGTGGACGAGGAAGAGCGGGCATGGCTGCGGGCGCAGCCGCAGGTCAGCCTGCGCATCGCCGCCGGTGCGGGCCACGACCTCGCCCGCGAGGCTGGTACCGGCGTGCTGGAGGCGGCGCGCGCCGCACTGGACTGGGCCGTCGGCTTCCGGCGGCCGGCGGCGCAGATGGCGCGGCGGCTGGTCGAGGCGACGCCCAGCGACGCCGCCCGCGTCCTGTTCCTCGGCGCGGGCGCAGAGGCGTTCGCGTCGGGCTTCCTGGCGCGCTCCCCGCAGGCGCGGGTCGACGGGGCCGCGAGTCCGGGCGCGGAATACGACGCCATCGTCCTGGCGGATCCCGGAGCGGAAACGCTCGGGGACGGGGCATTGTTCGCAGCGCTGGCGCCGGCCGGAACCGTGGTGGCGGCGACCCAGCTCGGCGCGCCGGCGCGGCTGGCCGGCGAGGCCCTCGCGGCGCAGGGACTGACGCTGCTGTCCGGCGAACGGGCGCTGACCGCGGTGGGCACGGCGCTGGTGCGGGCGCGCCGAGCGCCGCCCCCGGCCACGCCGCTGACCATCGTCGCCTACGCCCGCACGCTGATGGACATCCGGACGCGGCTGCCCGCCATGGCGTTGCGCAGCGATCCGGCGCTGGAGGTCGAGTACCAGGGGCCGCCGTTCGCCCAGCCGGCAGGCGCGCCGCCCGGCGTCGTGGTGATGACCCGCCCCGCGGAATGGACGCCGGAAGCCTGGCGGGCGACCGTCGCTCGGGCGATCCAGGGGAATCAGGTCCTCGTCATCGAATACGACGACCATCCCGAACTGGTGTCGCAGATGACCCGCGGAACCAGTGTGCCGGAACGCGACTGGGAGCGGTTCCGGATCGTCCATGCGATCCAGACCTCCACTGAGCCGCTGGTGGACCTGTTCCGGCGGTACAATCCCGAGGTCGTGCTGTTCCCGAACGCGGCCTTCACCCTCGCGCCGTTCCCTGCGGGACCGCGCCCGCCGCGGGTCTTCTTCGGGGGCGTGACCCGGGGCGCTTTCGTGGCCGAGGTCGCCCGCGCGCTGGCGCCAGCCGTAGAAGCCCATCCGGAGGCGGCCTTCCATGTCGTCGGCGACCGGGCGTTTTTCGACGCGCTGCCGACAGCCAACAAGGTCTTCGACGACTACCTGAGCTACGAGGCCTACCTGGAGGCCATGGCCGCCTGCACGATCTCGCTATCGCCGCTGGAGGACCGGCCGATGGTCGAGACCAAGAGCGACGCTAAGTATCTCGACGCCGCCCGCGCCGGGGTAGTGACGATCGCCTCGCCGACCGTCTACGCCCGAACGATCCGCGCGGGGGTGAATGGGCTGATCGCCGAGCGGCTGGAGGATTGGCCCGTCTCGCTCTCTCTGGTGCTGGGGGACGAGGCGCTGCGCCGGCGTCTGGCCAGGGGGGCCTGGGAAGACGTGCGCGACCACCGGATGTTCGTCCACCAGTCGGCCCTGCGGCGCGACTGGTATCGGGACCTGGTCGCCCGCCGGAAGGCGCTGAACGCCGGCATCCTCGGACGATCGGGGGATGTCGCTGCGGAACTTGCCGCACTGCGCGGCCTCACGAGCGCCTTGCGACCCGGCGAGGGCGTGCGTACAACGTAAACTAAACAACCGTTCGAGGAACCGTCCATGGCTCTGCCGCCCGTCCTGCGCGACCGCCTCCGCCTGCCGCTGATCGGCAGCCCGCTGTTCATCATCTCGACGCCCGACCTGGTGATCGCCCAGTGCAAGGCGGGCATCGTCGGCTCGTTCCCGGCGCTGAACGCGCGGCCGGCCTCGCTGCTGGACGAGTGGCTGCACCGGATCACGGAGGAGCTTGCCGCCTGGGACCGCGACCACCCCGACACGCCGTCGGCGCCCTTCGCGGTGAACCACATCGTCCACAAGACCAACGACCGGCTCGAACACGACCTGGAAGCCTCCTGCAAGTGGAAGGCGCCGATCGTCATCACCTCGCTGGGCGCGCGTGAGGACGTGAACAAGGCGGTTCACGACTCCGGCGGCGTGGTGCTGCACGACGTCATCACCAACGCATTCGCCCGCAAGGCGGTGGAGAAGGGCGCCGACGGCCTGATCCCGGTGGCGGCCGGCGCCGGCGGACATGCCGGACGCCTGTCGCCCTTCGCGCTCGTGCAGGAAATCCGCGAGTGGTTCGACGGGCCGATCGCGCTGTCGGGGGCGATCGCGAACGGCCGCGCCATCCTCGGCGCCCAGGCCATGGGCGCGGACCTGGCCTACGCTGGCTCGATGTTCATCGCCACGCAGGAGGCCAACGCCGATGAGGCCTACAAGCAGATGATCGTGGAGTCGGCCGCCGACGACATCATCTACTCGAACCTCTTCACCGGCGTGCACGGCAACTACCTGGCGCCGTCGATCATCGCGGCCGGGCTCGACCCGAACGCCCTGCCGGAGTCCGATCCCTCGAAGATGAACTTCGGCTCGGGCGGCAACCAGAAGTCCAAGGCCTGGCGCGACATCTGGGGCTGCGGCCAGGGGATCGGCGCGGTGAAGAACGTGCCTTCCGTGGCCGAACTCGTGGCGCGTCTTTCGGCTGAGTACGAGGAAGCCAAGGCCGAGCTGGCCCTCAAGACCTCCTACACCGCCGGCAAGATTCTGATGGCCGCCGAGTAGTCGCCCAGGCCCCACGGCGCGGGCCCCGTCCAGGGGCCCGTCCTATCCGCAAGACACGACGCCCCCGCCTGCCAGACGCAGGCGGGGGCGTCTGCTTTTGCGCGGTGTCTGCGACAATTCGCGCCCGGTCCAAAGCGGCGCCATGGCGATCACCGAGATGCGATCTTAACCACGCGCCCCGAGGGCTTAGCTTTTCTCGGCCCGCTGTTAGTCTAATCCCACTTCACCCGTCGGGATTGCGGGCATAAACGCAAGCTCGAAGGGAAGAATCTTGCTGCACGTCACTCCCCGTCATTTCCGGGCCGCGCTCGTCGGGAGCGTGGCCGCGGTCGCGCTCGGCGCGCCGGCCGTGGCCCAGCAGGCGACGGCGCCTACCCAGCCTGTCGGCATCAGCCAGGAGCAGCTCCTGGCGCTGGTGGGCCGACTCGATGCGCTGGAGCGGCGGAACGACGAACTCGAGGCCCAGCTCACGGCGCTGAAGAGCGCCCAGGCCTCGGGCGAGGCGGCGCTGAAGAAGCAGATCGGGGCCAATACCGTCTCGCTCTCCAACGCTCGCCCGACCTTCGCGACCGGCGATGGCCGGTTCACCGCCTCGCTGCGGGGCGTCTTCCAGCTCGACGCCGCGCAATACGACCAGCGCCGCGCTGGACCCGCCGCCACCGACTTCCGCCGCGGCTCGTTCGGCGACGCCGGTGAGGCCGAGCGGGCGCGCGATCTGGCGGACGGCGCCAACTTCCGGCGCGCGCGCATCGGCATCGAGGGCAAGGCCTGGAGCGACTGGAACTACAGCTTGCTCTTCGACTTCGGCGGCTCCGGGGTCGAGGAAGCCGGCAAGATCAGCGCCGCGTACCTGGAGTACGCGGGCCTGAAGCCGCTTCGCTTCCGCGTTGGGGCGTTCCCGCCCAACACCGGCTTCGACGACGGCACGGGCGTCAACAACCTGCTGTTCCTCGAGCGCCCCGCTGTTGGCGAGCTGGTCCGCGGCCTCGCGGGGGCCGACGGCCGCGTGGGCGCCGCGGTGCTCGGGAACGGCGAGCGCTGGACCGCGCTGCTGGCCGTCACCGGCAACCTCGTCACGAACCAGTCCTTCGACGAGCAGACCGGCGTCGTCGGACGCCTGACCTACCTGCCTTACAAGACCAAGGAATCGCTGGTCCACGTCGGCGGCGCCCTCAACATGATCGTCAGTCCCGCCGCAACGGGCGCGAACATCGGGCCGGGCGGGGCGGCGACTCCGGTGCGCCTCCGCGAGCGCCCCGAGAACCGCGTCGACGTCACCCGACTGGTCGACACGGGCAGCATCGACGCCGACGGCGTGACGTCGCTCGGCCTGGAATTCGGCGTTCAGCACAAGGCGTTCACGGTCCAGGCCGAGAACTTCTGGATCGAGGTGGATCGCCGCAACAGCGTTCTGGCCGATCCGAAATTCGGCGGCTGGTACGTCCAGGGCGCCTGGACTCTCACCGGCGAGGCGCGCCGGTACAACACCACCACGGGCGGCTTCGATCCGCCGCGGGTCGACACGCCCTTCGCCCTCGGCAAGAGCGTGGGGATCTGGGAGATCGCGGCCCGCTATTCCGACCTTGACCTGAACTACCGCGCCGGCGCGCCCGGCACGGCGCCGCTCGCGAGCGCCGTGCGTGGCGGCGATCAGCAGGCCTTCACTCTCGGTCTCAACTGGTACCCGAACAACAACGTCCGCCTCATGGCCGACTACCAGCGTGTCGAGGTCGATCGCCTGTCGCCAGGCGGCGCCGCGTTCGGCGCCGGGGCGCTCACGCCGCCGGCCGGCGCGCAGGTGGGCCAGGACCTGAACATCTGGTCCATCCGGACCCAATACGCCTTCTGACCATGAAAGAGGCTCCCGCATGACGAACGGATCTGCGTTCAACCGACGCCACCTGATCGCGGCGGGAGCCCTCGGACTGACTAGCGCAGCGCTGCCATCGGCAGCGCTGGCGCAACGCGGCAAGGCGATCAGCCTGCTGAACGTGAGCTACGACCCCACGCGGGAGCTCTACAAGGACATCAACGCCGCCTTCGTCACCTGGTGGAAGGGGCGGACCGGCCAGTCGCTGACCATCAACCAGAGCCACGGCGGCTCCGGCAAGCAGGCGCGGGCGGTGATCGACGGCCTTGAGGCCGACGTCGTCACCCTGGCCCTGGCGCACGACATCGACGAGATCGCGGCGCGCTCGCGGCTGCTGCCGGCCAACTGGCAGGGACGCCTGCCGAACAACTCGGCGCCCTACACCTCGACCATCGTGTTCCTGGTGCGGAAGGGCAATCCCAAGGCCATCCGCGACTGGGGCGATCTGATCCGGCCGGGCGTGGAGGTGGTGACCCCCAACCCCAAAACGTCGGGCGGCGCGCGCTGGAACTACCTCGCCGCCTATGCCTGGGCGCTGAAGCAGAAGGGCGGCACGCCGGCGACGGCAGAGGCCTATCTGGCAAAGCTGTTCCGGCAGGTGCCAGTGCTCGACACCGGGGCCCGCGGTTCGACCACCACCTTCGCCGAGCGCGGTATCGGCGACGTCCTGCTGGCGTGGGAGAACGAGGCCTACCTCTCGCTCGAGGAGTTCGGCGCGAAGTTCGAGATCGTCTACCCCAGCCTGTCGATCCTCGCCGAGCCGACCGTCGCCATGGTCGACAAGAACGTCCAGCGTCACGGCACGCGCTACCAGGCCGAGGGCTACCTCAACTTCCTCTATAGCCCCCTGGCGCAGGACCTGATCGGCAAGCACCACTTCCGGCCCCGTAACACTGCGGCCCTGGCCAAATACCGCGGGAAGTTCAAGACTATCTCCCTGGTGACCATCGACGGCCAGTTCGGCGGGTGGAAGCGGGCCCAGGCGGCCCACTTCAGCGATGGCGGCGTCTTCGACCGCATCTACAGGCGCTGAGGCGCAACATGACGGCTGCTGCTGTGGCTTCGGGTCCGAAGCCCCAAACACGCTGGAAGCAACCCAGCATCCTGCCGGGGTTCCCCCTGGCGATGGGCTGGACGCTGGCCTACCTCGGCCTCGTCGTGGTGCTGCCGCTCTCGGCGCTGATCCTTCGGCCCTGGGAACTCGGCTTCGACGGCATGGTGGCGACGCTTACCGAGCCACGGGTTCTTTCGGCGCTGAAGCTCAGCTTCGGCGCGGCGCTGCTGGCGGCGCTGACCAACGTGCCGCTGGGGCTTCTCGTGGCCTGGACCCTGACTCGATACGAATTCCCTGGGCGTCGGATCGTCGATGCCCTGGTCGACCTGCCCTTCGCTCTGCCGACCGCGGTGGCGGGCATCGCCCTGACGGCGATCTATGCACCGACCGGACCGCTGGGCGAACCGCTCGCCCGGCTGGGGATCAAGACGGCCTACAATCCGGTAGGGGTCTATATCGCGCTGCTGTTCATCGGCCTGCCGTTCGTCGTGCGTACGGTCCAGCCCGTGCTGCAGGACTTCGACCGCGAGGTGGAGGAGGCGGCCCACACCCTAGGCGCCACGAACCTGCAGCGGTTCGGGCTGGTGGTGCTGCCGGCGATCCTGCCGTCGTTGATCTCGGGATTCAGCCTGGCCTTCGCCCGCGCGGTCGGCGAGTACGGGAGCGTGATCTTCATCGCCGGCAACATGCCGCTGAAGTCCGAGATCGCGCCGCTGCTGATCGTCATCAAGCTGGAGCAGTACGACTATGCCGGCGCCGCGGCCGTGGGCCTGGCGATGCTGGCGATCTCGTTCGGCGCCCTGCTGGCTGTGAACGGGCTGCAGCTCTTCCTGGCCCGCCGGGGACGCGCCTGATGCCGACGATCCGTCTGCCGGGCCTTGCCCCCCTGATGCTGGCCGCCACCCTGGCGATCCTGGGCGTCCTCATCGTCCTGCCCCTGGGCGTGGTGTTCCAGCAGGCCCTCGCGAAGGGCGTCGCCGCCTACCTCGAGCCGCTGACCCATCCCGACGCCCTGGCCGCGATCCGGCTCACGCTCACCGTCGCGGCCATCGCCGTGCCGCTGAATGCGGTGTTCGGCATCGCCGCCGCCTGGGCGATCGCCAGGTTCGAGTTCCGCGGGAAGAGCCTGCTGGTCACCTTCATCGACCTTCCGTTCTCAATGTCGCCGGTTGTCTCCGGTCTCGTCTGGGTGCTGCTGTTCGGCGCCCAGGGCTGGTTCGGCGAGTGGCTGCTGGACCATGGGGTGAAGGTCATCTTCGCCACTACGGGCCTGGTGCTCGCGACGGTGCTGGTCACCCTGCCGTTCGTGGCGCGCGAACTGATCCCGCTGATGCAGGACCAGGGCTCGGACGAGGAGGCGGCGGCGCTGACCCTCGGCGCCGGCGGCTGGACCACCTTCTGGCGGGTCACCCTGCCCAACATCCGCTGGGCGCTGCTGTATGGCGTCCTGCTCTGCAACGCCCGCGCCATGGGGGAATTCGGCGCGGTCTCGGTGGTCTCGGGCAGCGTCCGGGGCATGACGACCACTCTGCCGCTGCATGTCGAGGTGCTCTACAATGACTACGAATTCGTCGGCGCCTTCGCGGCGGCCTCCATCCTGGCCAGCCTCGGCCTCGTCACCCTCATCCTCAAGACATCCCTCGAATGGCGTCATTCCGGTGAACTTTCGGCCAGCCGTCGACACTAGCCCCAGCGCGGCGCTGGACATCCGTGGCGTCTCCAAGGCGTTCGGGCGCTTCCCGGCGCTGAAGAACGTCTCGTTGCAGGCCCGCGAGAAGGAGTTCCTGGCGCTGCTCGGGCCGTCTGGTTCGGGCAAGACCACGCTGCTGCGCGTCCTGGCCGGGCTGGAGACGCCGGACGAGGGCGAAGTGCGGTTCGAAGGCGAAGACTTCCTGAGCCTGCCCGTGCGCCGCCGCCGGGTGGGAATGGTCTTCCAGCACTACGCCCTCTTCCGGCACATGACGGTGGCCCAGAACATCGCCTTTGGCCTGACGGTCAGGAAGCGGGCCGAGCGGCCGGCGAAGTCCGAGATCGACGATCGGGTGCAGGATCTGCTGCGGCTGGTGCAGCTCGAAGGGCTGGACAAGCGCTTCCCCTCGCAGCTTTCCGGCGGACAGCGCCAGCGCGTCGCCCTGGCGCGCGCGCTGGCGATCGAGCCCAGGATGCTGCTGCTGGACGAGCCATTCGGGGCGCTGGACGCGCAGGTGCGCCGCGAGCTGCGGCGCTGGCTGCGCGAGGTGCACGACCGGGCCGGGGTGACCACCGTGTTCGTCACCCATGACCAGGAGGAGGCGCTCGACCTCGCCGACCGGGTGGCGATCCTGAAAGATGGCGAGCTGATCCAACTCGGTGCGCCGAACGCCGTCTACGAGCAGCCGGCCAACGCCTTCGTGTTCGACTTCCTCGGCCAGAGCTGCCGCCTGCCGGGTGTCGTCCAGGGCGAACGGCTTCAGGTGGCGGACTGGCGGACCGATGCGCCGGCCGGAGCGCCGCAAGGCGCGGTCGAGGTGTTCTTCCGTCCGGACGAGGTGGACTTCGCCCCCGCCGACGGGCTCGGGCTCCTTGCCGAGGTGCTGGGAGTGGCCCAGCGCGGCCCCGACGTCCGCATCGACTGCCGCATACATGGACAGTCGGTGGAACTGCAGGCCCACGGCCCCAGCCTGCCGGCGGGCGTCACCCCCGGACAGTCGGTCAAGGTGCGGCCGCTTCGCCCGCAGGTGTACACGGTCGGCTGAACGCGGTCGGCAGGGCGTCTGGAGCCGGGTGTCAGCCGCCGTTGGCCGTGAGCCACCGCTCCATCTCGGGCACCCGGTCGCGGATGACGCCCAGGCGGTATCGCACCGCCGCGGCGGCCTTCTCGACCTCGCCGCGACTGGACTCCGGCACGGTCTGCGCGAAGGCGGCCAGCCGGTCCGGCATCGCTGGGTCGCGGGAGGTCATGGCGAGTTGGCCGTAGTACGAGGTGCGGCTGGTGGGTTCGAGGAAGGCGTCCAGCTTCTCGCGATTGGCCAGGGCGAAGACGAAGGCCTTGTCGGGATGCGTCTCTGCAACGGCCGCGATGATGGCGGGCGCCTCGGTGGGGCTGGGCTCACCGCTAAGCGCCAGGCGCAGCGCCCGGTCGGCCAGGGCCGGATCGTCGGCTACGCCCAGCAGGCCGTAGAGGCGTGAGCGGTCGGTCACATCGCGCGACGCCTTCGCCAGCCCGTGAAGGACGTCCCAGGTCGCGGCGTCGGCGTTGGCGGCGACGATCGACAACACCGTCCGCCGGCCGGCGCCCGTCAGGCTTTCCGGCGCGGTGCGGTAGCGTTCGAAGCGTCGCCGGGCCTCGGCGATTGTGGCGGCGTCGCCGAACGTGCCCAGGGTGGTGAGGACCGACCGGCGCAGGACCGCATCATTGTCGGCCTCGCCGGGCTTCGGATCCCAGCCCAGCCGCTCGGCGACGGGACGCAGGCGCGCTAGGGCGAAACTGCGGTAGCCGGCCTGGCTCGGTCGGCCCGCGAAGAGCCAGTCGAGCCCCTCGAGGTTGCTGGCCAGGGTCTGCAGGACGATCGGGTCGCCGGTGGAAGGCGCATTGCGTGCCAGGGCCAGGAAGTCACTCATCGGCGTGGCGCCTGCCTCGCCGAGCGCGCGGCTGTCGTAGAGCAGTCCCAGCTGGTCGGCCGCAGGCAGCGCGGCGAACCGGGGCGCCAGCTTCGCCCAGAGCGCCGGCGAATAGGCGGTGCGGAAGTATCCTGTCTGGCCGGCGTTCACCACCGCAGGCGCGGCAACCGGGGCGAGCCCGGGCGACGTCGCGCTCACCAGTCCCTCCCAGCGCGGCCCGGCGGCCAGGGGCATGACGGCGACCGGCGTGCGCCACGTCTGCGGCGTGCGCTGGCTCTCGTCCGCGCCGAACCGGCCCTGGATGAGCGCTATGCCGCCGGGCGCTTCCTCCGCCAGGATCAGGGGCACGCCGGCCTGGGTGGTGAAGTCGCGGGCGACACCGCTGACCGGACGCCCGGGCGAGGCTTCGTCCAGCGCCGTCCAGAGGTCGGCGCTGGTTGTGTTGCCGTAGGCGTGGCGGTGGATGTAGCGGCGCACGCCATCGCGGAAGGCGTCCTCGCCGACATAGGACTCGAACATCCGGATCACCGCCTGGCCCTTGCTGTACGTGATCGCATCGAAGGCGTTGGCCGCGGCGAAGACGTCAGGGATATCGGTGATGATCGGATGGGTCCCGGCGCGGCTGTCCAGGCGCATGGCGCCTTGCTGGCCGGCCTGGGTCGAGAGCCAGATGTTCCACTCGGGATGGAAGTGGTCGGTGGCCTTGTTCTCCATCCAGGAGGCGAAGCCCTCGTTCAGCCACAGGTCGTCCCACCAAGCCATGGTGACGAGGTTGCCGAACCACTGGTGGGCCACCTCGTGAGCGATGGTGACGAACACCTGCTGGCGATCGGTCTCGGTCGACAGCTTCGGGTCGATGAGGATCGCGTAGTCGAAGTAGAAGATCGCGCCCCAGTTCTCCATGGCGCCGAAGAACTGGCTCTGGCCAGGGCCCGCGATGAGATCCAGCTTGGGCAGGGGGTAGGGCGTGTCGAACCAGGTGTTGTAATAGGGCAGGAGCTTCACCGCGGCGTCGAGGGCGAAGCGGGCCTTCTCGGTCTCGCCGCGGCGGACCACGACGCCGACGTCCACGCCGGCCACCGTCTGCGACACCCGCTCGAAGTCGCCCATGGCCATGAACAGCAGATAGCTGCTCATCTTCGGGCTTGGCTGGAAGACCGTGGACCGCACGGTCTGCTTGCGCCGCTCGTCCGAGCTGACGACCTCGTCGGCGGCGGGCATGTTGGAGACTACCATCTCGCCCGCCGGGTGCTCGACGGTCAGCGTGAACACCGCCTTCACGCCGGGCTCGTCCCACATCGGCGCGAAACGGCGCGCGTCGGAGTTCTCGAACTGGGTGAAGAGGGCGCGCTTCCTGGTTCCGTCGGCCGCGTCGTAGTCGAGGGCGAAGAGGCCGGAGGCCTGCTGGTAGATCCTGCCGGCGTAGTCGATCGAGAGGGTGTAGCGGCCGGGCGCTAGCGCCTTCGGGAAGACGAACGCGGCTGTCTGCTCCTTGTCGTCCAGGACGATGCGCGGGGCGGCCGCCTGTCCGGAAAGGCTGACCTTGCCGAAGGTGAGGTCAGCGGCGTTCAGCACGATCCGGTCGGTGGGCTTCAGCACCGTCACCGCGATGTCCACGTGGCCGTCGAAGGTCAGTTCCTGCGCGTTCGGCGTGATGCGGATATTATAGCGGTCGGGACGGACGTCGGCAGGCAGGACGACCCTGGCGGCCTTTGCGGGCGCCGGTGCGGGGGCGTCGGCCAATGCGGGCGCGGCCGCCGCGAGCAGGACGGCGACGGCTGCGGCAAGAAATCTCATCGGATCGGGACTCGGAGGGCAAGAACGGGCCTCCAGCATAGGAAGGGGGCGGGATCTTTCCTAGACGACCCGTCGACCGTTCATCTCATCCCCCGCGTCCGTCGGCAGACGGGTGAACCACATCATAGAGAGAAGGGTGACCGCGCCGATGATGACGAAGGCCGGAGACACCACCTCGACGGTGAGGCTGCTCGCTCCCTCGATCACCATCAGGCCGTGGAGCAGGCTGGCGGACAGGCCGATGCCGATTGACTGCACCAGTTGCTGCACCATCGACGAGGTGGTGGTCGCGCGGCTCATCTGGTCCTGCTCGATCTCGGCGTAGGCCAGGCCGTTGAGGGCGCTGAACTGCAGCGAACGGAAGAAACCGCCCACGCCCAAGACAACCATGATCGCCCAATGCGGCCAGGACGGGCGGAACAGCGAGTAGGCCATGAACGAGGCGCCGACGATGACCGCGTTGACCAGCAGCACGGTTCGGAAGCCGAAGCGCCGCAGGATCGGCGGCGCGGTCGTCTTCATCGCCAGGGCTCCCACGGCGGAGATGAAGGTCATCAGACCGGCCGCGAAGGCAGAGAGGCCGAATGCGACCTGCAGCAGCATGGCCAGAAGGAACGGGTTCGCCCCCATCGCGATCCGCATGAACCCGCCGCCGATCACCGACGCCTGAAAGGTCCTTAGTCGGAAGATGGAGAGGTTGACGACAGCGTGCGGTGTGCGCGCGGCGTGCCGGACGTAGAGCGCCAGCAGGGCGGCCCCACCGGCCAGCAGGCCTCCCGTGACCGCCGGCTGCAGCGCGTCGCGGCCGATGTTCTCGAACCCGAAGATCAGGGCGGCGAGGCCCGCGCCGGTGAGCAGGATGCCCGGAATGTCGACGCGCGGCGGCGCCTGTTCGCGCACCTCCGGTACGAACCGCCACGCCAGCAGCAGTCCGGTCAGGGCGATCGGCAAGTTCATGAAGAAGATCCAGCGCCAGTCGGCGAACGTGACGATGGCCCCGCCGATGGGCGGGCCCAGCACAGGGCCCAGCAGCGCCGGCATGGTGACGACGGACAGCGCCCCGACGAGTTCGCTCTTGGGCGTGGTCCGCAGCAGGACGAGGCGGCCCACGGGCATGAGGGTCGCGCCTGCCGCGCCCTGGGCGAAGCGGAACAGGACGAGCTGCCAGAGGTCGGTGGCGAAGCCGCACGCCGCCGAGCCGGCCGCGTAGAGCACGATGGAGACCATGAACACGCGACGCGCGCCGAACCGGTCGGCGACCCAGCCGCTCAGTGGCAGGAACACTGCGGCCGACAGCATGTAGACAGTGATCGCGAGGTTCAGGCGCAGCGGCTCGACCCCGAACGCCTTGGCCATGGCGGGCAGGGCGTTGGCGATCACCGTGGCGTTCAAGGTCTGCATCATCAGCGCCGAGCCGATGATGGCAGGCACCAGCCACCCTCGCCTGAGCGCGCCGGTGTCAGCGGCAGGGGTCTTGGGCTGTCCGCCTGCCTGGTCCACGGTTTCGTCGGCCGGGGTCATGCGTCGATCAGCCGGAGTAGGGCGGGCGCGGCGCGTTTGAGGGTCTCGCGGTCGGCGGGCGACAGGCGCGAGAGCCGGGCGGCCAGCCAGTCGTTCCGCTCGCGGCGGATGATCTCGAGCTTGCGTTCACCGGCCGGCGTGATCGCCAGGCCGGAGCGCCGGCCGTCTTCGGCATGGTCGCTGCGCGCCACGAGCCCGGCCGCCTCCAGCCGTTTCACGTGTGCGCTCATGGTCGGCCGCGACGTGCGCTCGGCCTCGGCCAGGCCGCTCACGCCGATGCCGGGATGTTTGCGGATGTGACCCAGCAACAGGGCGTCCTGGGCCGACAGGCCGGCCTTCTGGGCTTCCAGGCGCAGGCGTCGGGAAACGCGCAGGACGGCGGGGCGCAGGGCATCGGCCAGAGCGATAATGTGGGGAGGGGTGTCGGGCATGGTAGTTAGGTTGCCTAACTATCTAAAGGCGCAACTGGTCGGCTGCAACCGGCGACGTGCGCCCAACGCAAACCGCCCTCCGGTAACCCGGAGGGCGGCCGCATTTCGGAGTGTGATCGGCCCTAGAGCACGCCCAGCATTTCGGCCACGAGCGGGTGACGGACGATGTCGCGGTCCGCCAGGCGGACGACGGCGATGTTGCCGACTTCCTCCAGCTTGGTCGCGACGGGACCGAGGCCCGAGATCTCGGGGAGCAGGTCGGACTGGTTCGGGTCGCCCGTGACCACCATGGTCGAGTGCCAGCCCAGGCGGGTCAGCAGCATCTTGAGCTGGCCGTACGTACAGTTCTGGGCTTCGTCGATGACCACGAAGGCGTTGTTCAGCGTACGGCCACGCATGAAGCCGACGGGGGCGATCTCGATCGCGCCTTCGGACATCAGGGCCCGGACCCGCTTCATCGAGAGTCGGTCGGACAGCGCGTCGTAGAGCGGACGGAGGTAGGGGGCGAGCTTGTCCTCAGCGTCACCGGGCAGGAAGCCGATGGACTCGCCGGCCTCCACCGCCGGTCGGGACAGCACGATCCGGCCGACCCGTCCGCTTTCCAGCGCCTCCACCGCCTTGGCGATGGCGAGGTAGGTCTTGCCGGTTCCGGCCGGTCCCAGGGCGAGCACCAGGTTCTTGGCGTCGATCGCGTCCATCAGCGCCTGCTGGCCCTCCGACTTGGCTTTGATCGTCTTGAGGTAGCCCTGCTGGCGGTCGTCGTTGTGATGCGCCAGCGGCGACCAGCCGCGATCGACCGGCAGCCGGCGGATCTTGTCATCCCCCTCGAACTGACCCGCGTCGAACGCACCTTCGCGCAGTTGTCGCTTCAGAGCCCGCTTGCTCATAAGGCCTCCTCAGGGGGCAAGAAAAAAGGGCGTCCCAGGTGGGAGCGCCCTTCGGATGGTGGATTTGAACGGATGTGGCGGCGTGCGCGGCCCAGATGCTCGACCCGGAGCGGCGAGAAGACCCCGGGCGGGGCTTCGCCACCTTCAGGACCAGGGCATGCGCCCCGGCGGATCGACAGACTCAGCGCCATCCAACTCCGTCCAGCGCGAGACGCGGAGGCGAAACCTCCGCGGCGGCTCACGGGAAGGCTTTCGCCCCCTCGAATCGCCCGACTAGAATGATCCTAACGTGGTTTCGGTTTCGTTAAACGGGCCGTCGAAGACAAGAAGAGGGGAGCGCGAGTGGCTGTCTACAACTTGGGCAATGTGACACCGCAATTGCCAAACGATGACGAATACTGGATCGCGCCTACCGCGGCCGTGATGGGCAATGTGATTCTCAAGAAGAATTCGTCGATCTGGTGGGGCGCCGTGCTTCGTGGCGACAACGACCCGATCGTGGTCGGCGAAGGCTCCAACATCCAGGACGGCAGTATCTGCCACACCGACCATGGTTCCCCGCTGACCATCGGCGCCAACGTGACCGTCGGCCATATGGTGATGCTGCACGGCTGCGAGATCGGCGATGGCTCGCTGGTCGGCATCGGGTCGATCGTGCTGAACGGCGCGAAGATCGGGAAGAACTGCCTGATCGGGGCCAACTGCCTGATCACGGAGGGCAAGGAGATCCCCGACAACTCACTGATCATGGGCGCGCCGGGCAAGGTGGTGCGCGAGCTGAGCCCAGAACAGGCCGCCCGCGTCGCCATGGGTTCGGCTCACTATGTCGAGAACTGGAAGCGGTACCGGCGAGAACTGGTTCAGGTCGGCTGAAGCGGCCGCGCGCTTGACGGACGTTGGGGCGCCCCGACGAGCGTGCCGGCGAACACGGGAGGACGCCATGGCGTATCAGTACATCAAGGTCGAGCGGGAAGGCCCGGTCACCATCTTCACCCTGAACCGCCCCGAGGTGATGAACGCCCTGCACTCGCCAGCGCACTTCGAGCTGCACGAGGCCTTCGACGCCTTCGCGGCCGATCCCGACCAGTGGGTGGGCATCGTCACCGGCGCAGGCGACAAGGCGTTCTCGGCCGGCAACGACCTGAAGCACCAGGCCACCGGCGGCGAGATGCGCAGCCCGCCGTCGGGCTTCGCGGGCCTGACCTCGCGCTTCGACCTGACCAAGCCGCTGATCGCGGCGGTGAACGGCGTCGCCATGGGCGGCGGCTTCGAGATCGCCCTGGCCTGCGACATCATCATCGCGTCCGAAGCGGCGGTCTTCTCGCTGCCCGAGCCCCGGGTGGGGCTGGCGGCCCTGGCCGGCGGCCTGCATCGGCTGCCGCGCGCCATCGGCACCAAGCGCGCAATGGCGATGATCCTCACGGCGCGCCGCGTTTCGGCGGCCGAGGGCAAGGAACTGGGCTTCGTGGACCAGGTGGCGCCTGCCGCCGGCCTGATGGACGCGGCGCGCGCCATGGCCAAGACCATCTGCGAGCTCGGTCCTATGTCGATCCGCGCCTCCAAGGAGGCGGTCTACAAGGGCCTGGACGAGCCGAGCCTGGAGGCGGCGATCCGCGGCCAGAACAAGTATCCGGCCGTATCGGCGCTGTTCACCTCGGAGGACTTCAAGGAAGGCCCGCTGGCGTTCGCCCAGAAGCGCGCGCCGCAGTGGAAGGGTCGCTGACCGACTTGGCTTGAAACCCTGACGTCGCCAAGCTCCCCGCCGAAAGCGGGGAGCGATGGCGGACAGGGGTGACGACGGCGGCCTGGGGATGTCCCGCGCGATCCTGGCGATCGCCGCGCCGTCGATCCTGACCAATGTGGCGACGGCCCTCTTCGGGCTGGCGGACATGTGGGTCATCGGCCGGCTGGGAGATCCGGTCGCGCAAGGCGGGGTCGAGGTCGGGGCGAAGTTCCTGATGACCCTGCTGATCGTCTTCAATTTCCTGCGGTCGGGCACGGTAGCGCTGGTGGCCCAGGCCGCCGGGCGCGACGACGAGCCGGCGCAGTCGGCGACGCTGGCCCGTGGCCTGGGCGTCGCGCTGCTCATCGGAGCAGCCCTGCTGGCGATCAGGCCACTGGCGACCCAGGCTGGCCTTGCGATGTTCGGCGCGCAGGGCGCGCTGGCCGATGCGGCCGGGACCTACGTCGGTATCCGATACTGGGGCGGGGTGGCCTGGCTGCTCAACGCGGTGCTGGTCGGCTGGCTGATCGGACGACGCCGGGTGCGCAGCGTGCTGGTGGTCGAGGTCGCGGCTAACCTGCTGCACATCCTGCTCGACGTGGTGTTCGTGCTGGGACTGGACCAGGGCGTCGCCGGGGTGGCCTGGGCGACCCTGCTCTCCGAGAGCGCCAAGCTGGCGGTGCTGGCGGCGGTGGTCGCATGGCAGGCGCCGGGCCGTCGCGCCGTCGAGCTGGCGTTCAGCCGCGCGACCTGGCGGCCGGCCGACCTGGTGGCGCTGTTCCGGCTGAACCGCGACCTCTTCATCCGCACGCTGCTGCTGATGGCCGCGACGGTGCTGCTGACGCGAAGTGGGGCCGGGCAGGGCGCGGTGATCCTTGCGGCCAACGCCATCCTCTTCCAGCTGTTCATGCTTGGAGCGCTGATCCTCGACGGGTTCGAGAGCGCTGCTCAGGTGCTCTGCGGGGAGGCATTGGGCGCGCGCGACCGGCCGCGGTTCGAGCGGTTCTGGCGGCGCTGCCTGATCTGGGCGTGCGGGTGTGCGGCTCTGATCGCGCTGGTCTATGCATTCGCCGGCAGCCGTCTCGCCGCCAGCTTCAGCACCGACCCGGAGGTGATCGCGACCGTCGGGCGCTATGCCATCTGGGCGGCCGTGCTGCCGCTGGCCGGCGTCGCGTCGTTCGTGTTCGACGGCGTATTCATCGGCGCGAGCTGGACCCGGGCCATGGTGCTCAGCATGGGAGCCGCTCTCGCCGCCTTCGTGGTCATGCGGTTCGTCGCGGCGCCGCTCGGCAATCACGGGCTCTGGCTGGCCTTCAGCCTCTTCTTCGTGGCGCGGGCGGCGGGCCAGGCCTGGGCGCTGCCGCGCCTGACGCGACGGAGCTTCGTGACCGCCACCTGAGGGCGAGCCCGCCTTGTCCGTGACGTGCAATCCCGTCACATTCCACCTCGGTATCCGGGGGTGGGCATGGTGGACGTTGAGGCGGTCGCCGGGGCGGCGACGGGCGGGCTGATCGCCGGCGCGGTCGAGAAGCCCACGGGACACGCGGGCGAGGCGCACGGCGCCTGCGCCGACTGCGGGACCGAGACCATCGGCCGGTTCTGTCACAACTGCGGCAACGCCAGCCACGTGCATCGGACCCTGCTGCACCTGGGTGAGGAGATCCTCCACGGTGTCATGCATTTCGACAGCCGATCCTGGCGGACGCTCCCGCTCCTGGTCTTCAGGCCGGGCCGGCTGACCCGCGAATGGTGCGAGGGCAAGCGGACCCGTTACGTCTCGCCGTTGGCGGTCTTCCTGTTCACCGTCTTCGTCATGTTCATGCTGCTGAGCTATGCGCCCGAGCCCAAGGCCTCGGGGGTAGGGCGGCAGGCGGTGGCGACTGCGGACCTTGCCCGGAAAAACAGCGAACTGGCCGAGGCGCGGCTGGCGCTGAAGAACGCGCCGCCCGGCGCCCGGGAAGCGGCCGAACTGGCGGTGAAGATGGCCGAAAGGAATGTCGTGACGGCCAAGGCCCGGGTCGGCGACACGCCTCGGGCGGCGCAGGTCGATGGCTGGCAGGAGGAATTGGCGAGTGACGCCAAGACAGGCCAGCTGGGGTTCTCGCTGGGCAACAAGAAGCTGGACGAGAAGATCAAGCACAAGCTCGAGAACCCGGAACTGGCGATCTACAAGCTGCAGCAGACCTTCTACAAATTCTCGTTCCTGCTGGTGCCGATCTCGATCCCGTTCGTGGCGCTGCTGTTCCTGTGGAAGCGGGGCTTCACGCTCTACGACCACGGGGTCTTCGTGCTCTATTCGCTGACCTTCATGTCGCTGCTGATCATGGTGGCGGCGGCGATGGGGCGCGTCGGCGGCGTGGTGGGTGGCGTGGCCTTCGCCGCCGTCCCTTTCGTGGTCCCGGCGCACATGTTCTTCCAGTTGAAAGGCGCCTACGGCCTGCGGACGTTCTCTGCGCTATGGCGGACGTTCTTCCTGCTGGTTTTCTGCTCGATCGCCCTGGCGGTCTTCGTGCTGGCGATCCTCTGGCTCGGCATGGTCTGAGGCGAAAGCCACAAAAGTGACGCCGCGTTCACTCTTGCGGCGCGGCGGCGGCTGAGCGAGTGTCCGCGCCAACCAAACAGAGTTCAGGGGCGAGCGCCGTGGAGCGGTACGACTACATCATCATCGGGGCCGGGTCGGCGGGCTGCGTGCTGGCCAACCGGCTTTCGGAGGACGGCAAGTCCAAGGTCCTGCTGCTGGAGGCCGGCGGCAAGGACAAGTCGCTGATGGTGACCATGCCGGCCGGCGTCGGCGGGCTGATCGGCAAGCAGGGCCCGTTCAACTGGGGCTTCTGGACCGAGCCGGAGCCGCAACTGGACAACCGCCGCCTGTGGTGGCCGCGCGGCAAGGGTTGGGGCGGCTCGTCCTCGATCAACGGCATGATCTACATCCGCGGCCATGCGCGCGACTACGACCAGTGGCGGCAGATGGGTCTCAGCGGCTGGGGCTACGCCGACGTGCTGCCGTACTTCAAGAAGTCGGAGAGCCTGGAAGGCGGCGGTGACGCCTGGCACGGCGGCGAGGGGCCGCTTAAGGTGTCGAAGGCCAGCTCGCCCAACCCGATCTACAAGGCGGCGATCGAGGCGGGCGCCCAGGCCGGCTTCAAGCTGACCAAGGACTTCAACGGCTACCAGCAGGAGGGCTGGGGCCCCTACCAGCTGACCATCCACAATGGCGAGCGCTGGAGCGCCGCGCGCGGCTACCTGCACCCGGCGCTGGGGCGGCCGAACCTGACCTGCATCACCGGGGCGCGGACGTCGAGGATCGTCATCGAAGGCGGCCGGGCCACCGGCGTGGAGTACCTGGACGAGAAGGGCGGCAAGCAGGTCGTCCACGCCGACAAGGAAGTGATCCTCTCGGCCGGGGCGGTGCAGTCGCCGCATATCCTGCAGCTCAGCGGTATCGGTGACCCCGAGCATCTGGCCGAGCACGGGGTGCCCGTGGTCCATCCGCTGAAGGGCGTGGGCCAGAACCTGCAGGACCACCTCGACGTCTGCCTGTCGTGGGAGTGCCCGCAGCCGATCACGATCTATTCCATGCGCAAGGGCATCAAGACGCTGTTCGTGGGGCTGGACTACCTGCTCCGGCGCAAGGGGATCGGGCGGCAGAACTTCCTGGAGTCGGGCGCCTTCCTGCGCTCGCGGCCCGACCTGGACCGGCCGGACCTGCAGATCCACACCGTGCTGGCGATCATGCAGGACCATGGCAAGGTGCAGATCGCCAAGGACGGCTTCACGTTCCACGTCTGCCAGCTGCGGCCGGAGAGCCGCGGGACGGTCAAGCTGAAGAGCGCCGACCCGACCGCCGATCCGGCGATCTTCGCCAACTACCTGGCCACCGAGGAAGACCGCCGCGCGATCCGCGAGGGCGTGAAGATGATGCGCGAGGTGGCCAAGCAGTCCGCGCTCAAGCCGTACATCAAGACCGAGTTCGCTCCGGGCGCCGACGTCCAGTCGGACGCGGACATCGACGCCTGGATCCGGCGCAGCGCGGAGACGATCTACCATCCGGTCGGCACCTGCCGAATGGGCGTTGCGGGCGATCCGATGGCGGTGGTCGACGGCGACTGCCGGGTCCAGGGCCTGAAGGGCCTGCGGGTGGTCGACGCCTCGGTGATGCCCACCCTGGTGGGCGGCAACACCAATGCGCCGACGATCATGATCGCCGAGAAGATCGCGGATTCCATCCGCGGCCGCGCCTTCCTGCCCGCCGACGACGCCCCGGTCTATGAGGACGGCGCCCAGGCGGCCTGACCGGTCGTCCGCGCCGAGCGCCTCAGCCGGCCCTCTCGGCGGCGGCCGGGCTGGACGCCGGCACCACCATCAGCCGGAACGCCGCTTCGGGCCGCAGCAGGGCCTGGGCGGCGCGCCGGACATCGGCGGCGGTTACGCGCTGCGTGCCCGGCCCGATGTCGCGGATCACATCGAGGCGTCGCGGATCGGCCTGGGCGCCCGACAGCTCGCTGACCCAGTAGCTGTTGGTCTGCTGAGCGCGCTGGATGCCTTCGAGGCGGGGCTGGCGGGCCCGGGCCAGTTCATCGGCGCTCACCTCCGTGGCGCGCAGGTCCTCGGCGATCTTCATCACGTCCGCGAAGAAGCCCGGCAGCTTTTCCGGCGGCGCTTCCACATTGGCCGCGATGTAGCCCCATCCGGACCAGACCAGGCTGTGCTGCGAATTCACGTCCGGCGAATAGGTGACTCCCTGGGCCTCCCGGAGGTCCTCCGTGAGCCTGAGCTTCATGATCTCGCGCAGCACGGCCGCGTCGCGGGCGCGCTGCGGGTCGGCCCAGTAGTCGCTGGTGCCCCAGGCCACATAGCCCACGGCCTGGTCGGCCCGGCCCTTGTGGGTGAGCACAACGGGCGTCGGCGCGCCACGGGGGAAGTCGCCGCCCCGGGACGGCGTCGACGGGGGTGACGGGTCCGGGCGCTGCGGCAGCGCGCCGAAGGTCGCGGCGGTGGCGGCGATAGCCTGCTCGACCGTGATGTCGCCGACGATCACGACCTCGACCGCCCCCTCTGAAAGTCCCGGCGTCACCGCAGCCTGCACGTCGGCGAGCGTCGCGGCGGCCATCTCGTCGCGGCCCGGGAACGTCCAGCGCCGGTCGCCCGAATGGAGGATGCCGGAGAGGTCGCGCGTCAGGACCCCGCCGACGGTCGATTCATACTGGTCGTGGATCGTCCGGCTGGCGGCCTTGATCCGCGCGAAGGCGGCGTCGCGCCAGGCCGGCTCGGTAAGATAGGCCGCGAGGACCTGGAGCTGGGGCGACAGGTCGCCCGTTCGGGTCGCCCCCGAGAGCACGAAGGCGTCGTCGGCGATGCTGAAACGGCTGCCGTAGAAGCGGGAGGCCAGGACGCGCTCCATATCCTCGACGTCGATCTTCTTGAGCCCGCCCTCCACCAGGGCGTTGGCCGCCCAGAACGGGCTCTGGCGGTCGGAGGGCAGGCTGAGCATGCCGCGGCCCGCGTTTACCCGCACCAGCACCTCGTCGTCCCGGAACGCCGTCGGCTTGACCGTAAGGCGCACGCCATTGCGGAACCGGACGAAGGTGACGCCGAGGTCGCCCACCGCGCGCTGCTCGGCCACCTGGCCGGGCGGACCGAAGCTCTCGTATGGCCAGGTGATGTGCGAGGCGGCGCCCGGCGGGGCGACCGCGACGGCCTGGGAGGTCGCCAGCGCAGCCAGCAGCGTGCGTTCACCGCCCTCGACCGGGGTCGGCGAGGTCATGAAGACCAGCGGGCCCTGGCCTTGGAAGACGCCCTTCAGCGCCGCGTTGACGGAGTCGGCCTTCAGGTCCTTCACCGCCGCCTCGAAGTAGATGAGATCGTCGGCGGGCGAGGTGACGACCGTGTGGTCGGGCAGCGAGGACAGGATCTCGCCGGCGAGATCCGCCGGGCGGCGGGTGGCGGAGCCGGCGGCGGCGGCCTTCAGGCTGGCGCGGAACTCCTCGACCTCGCGGTCCAGTTCGTCCTGGCGCACGCCATAGGTGACGAGGCGGCGTTGCTCCTGCTCGGCTGCGGCGAGGGCCTCGCGCCACCGGCCGGACTCGGCGCTGACGGCGATCGTGGCGATGCGCGCGGCGTCGTCCTGCTCGCCCTTGTAGGCGCCGGCGCCCAGGAACGCCGGATCGGAACCCCGGGCGATGGCCGAGTAGCGGCGGTTCAGCACGGCCAGGCCGAGGGTCTCGATCAGGTCGCGGCGGCGCTTGGCGACGGTGTCCGGGGCGTGGTCGGGCGGGCTGACCCAGGCGATCTGCAGGCCCTGCGTCAAGCCGGGGTCGACGACCAGCCGGGCCTCGGCGCCGCGCGGGGCGATGGGGCCCTGGTCAGGCTCGGCCGGGGCAGGTCCCTGGGCCGTCCAGCCACCGAACGCGGCGCGGATCCGGCCCTCCATCGCGTCGATGTCGAAGTCGCCCGTCGCGACGAACACGGCGCGTTCCGGCCGGTACCATTGGCGGTAGAAGTCGGCGATCCGGCCGGCGGGCGCGGTCTTCAGCACCTCGACCCGGCCGATGGGGAGGCGCTGGGGCAGCCGTTGGCCCTTCAGCAGGAATTTCAGCCGCTCGATCGTGACACGATAACCGGGGGTGTCGCGGGCGCGTTCCTCGGCCAGCACCACGCCGCGCTCGCGGTCGACGGCGGCCGGGTCGATGGACAGGTTGAAGGCCGCCTCGCGCAGCAGCTTCAACGCGGTGTCCACGGTTTCGGCGTCGGTGTGCGGCAGGTCCAGCTTGTAGACGGTCTCGGAGAAGCCGGTCGACGCGTTGGTGTCGGCCCCGAACGCCAGGCCCAGGCGCTCGAGGATCTTGATCATCTCGCCCTCCTTGACCTCCTTGGAGCCGTTGAAGGCCATGTGCTCCAGGAAGTGGGCGAGGCCTGCCTGATCGTCGGCCTCCATGAGCGATCCGGTCGCGAACCAGAGGCGGAAGGCGGCCTGGCCGGGTGGGGTCGCCTGGCGGCGGATCGCGTACCGCATGCCGTTGGGCAGGGCGCCGAAGCGGACCGCGGGGTCGGCCCTCAGATCGGACCGCGCCTGAGGCCATTCGCCCGTCGCGGCCTGATAGGGCGCCGCCGCAGGCGCGGCGCTGGCGGGATGCGAGAGGGCTAAGGCGAGCGAGAACGCGGCGGCCAGGGCGGCGCCGGGAAAGCGGGTCATCAGATCTGCCGGGAAGGATGCATCAGGTCGCCTCACCATCGCCGCGCGTGATGGCGAGGGCAAGGCGTCTGGCGACGAACCGCACGGGCCGGGCGAGGGGGGCTGCGTCGACGCTCGCGTCCCGGCGCGACACCGCTTACATGGGGGCCATGGACGTCCTTCGTTTCGAAGCGCCGACGCCGGGCGAGCCGCGGCCGCAGAACCACGGCGGCGCCGGTTATCGCCCGCCGCCCGAGCCGATGGTCAACGCGCCGTGGCCGGTGGTGGCGATGTGCGCCGCGATCCTCGGGGCCTATGCGCTGCAGACCCAGGCGCCGTTCCTCGAGCCGCTCTTCGCCTTCTCTCCGGCCCGTCTGGCTCACGGCGAGACCGCCGGGCTGGTCACCTCGCAGTTCCTGCACGGCAACTGGGCCCACGCCCTGATGAACGCCGCCTTCGTGCTGGCTTTCGGCGCACCCGTGGCGCGCTTCTTCGGGCGCGGCGTCTTGGGGACGACCACCTTCTTCGCCTTCTATCTGCTCTGCGGGATCCTGGCGGCGCTGGGCTTTGCGGCCCTGCACTGGGGGATGGACGCGGCCATGGTGGGGGCTTCGGGCGCCGCCTCGGGCCTGATGGGCGCCGCCGCCCGGCTGATCGGCGGCCACGGTCGGGCGGGACCGATGTTCTCGAGCGCTGTCACCGGCATGGGGCTGGCCTGGATCGTGGTCAACGTGATCATGGCCTTCACTGGCGGGGCGCTGATCCCGGGCGCCGGGGGCGCCGGCGTGGCGTGGGAGGCCCACCTGGCGGGATTTGCCGCGGGCGTGCTGCTCATCGGCCCCTTTGGATGGATGGCTGGACGGCGCTGAACCGCCGGTCACGTGGCCGTGAAGCCGACCTCATTGTAACCGCAGTGAAATTGGGCGACGCTGTTATCCGAAACCAAAGGCCACGGAGGGTCCATTGCTGGTCTCACAGATCCTCAGGACCAAGGGCGACAGCGTTTTCACGGTCAAGCCCGGCGACACGGTCGGCGCGGTCGCCGAGCTCCTCCATTCCAGGGGTGTCGGCGCCTTCGTAGTGCTGGAGGCCGAACGCGTGGTCGGCATCGTCTCCGAGCGTGACGTGGTCCGATCCGTGGCTGCCCACGGGGCAACGGCGCTCGGGCGGCCGGTGTCCGACTTCATGACGGCCAACGTCCTCTTCGCCGACCCGGGCGACACGATCGACTCGGCCCTGGGGCGCATGACCGACCGGCGGATCCGCCATCTCCCCGTTTGCCGCAACGATCGGCTGGTGGGGATCATCTCCATCGGCGACCTAGTGAAGTGGAAGATCTCGGAGGTCGAAGCCGAGGCCGACGGCCTCAAGGCCTATATCGCCGCCAGCTGAGTTCAACCGAAGCTACCCCCCTCCGGAAGGAGGGCTTAAAGCCGGCTGCCCGCCGGTGAAGAGGGCGGGGAAGGGGACGGACCCTTCTCCGCCCCGTTCCGTTGTTCCGAGTGTTCTGCGCGGCCGTTCCCTGCCTGGGAACGTCCCCTCACATCGGGCGTGGCGAGTCTTCCGAGAGGCCCGAAACCGCGGCGTTGGCCAGGCTGTAGGCCTCGAGCACCTCCGCCGTCGCGTCGCGAGCCCGCTGGAGGGCCTCGCGCAGCGTGCACGTCTCCAGGTCTGGACAGTCCGCGCACTTGCGGAAGCCGAGCCGGGGCGAGACGCAGGGCGCCAGCGCCAGCGGCCCGTCGATGATCCGGATGATCTCCGCGAAGGAGATATCGGCGGGCGCCCTGGCGAGTACGTAGCCCCCGAACTTCCCGCGCCGGCTCACCACGATCTGGTTGCGGGACAACTCCAGCAGAATCGCCTCGAGGAACTTGCGCGGCGCGCCGGCCCTGAGGGCGAGCTCACCGGCGCTCACCTGGGCGCCGTCGGCCCGGGCGAGTTCCACAAGGGCGCGCAGTCCGTACTTTGCCTTTTGAGAGAGCATGGATCCTCCGTGTCCCTTCTGACCGGGCGGACGGTCCCGTGCAAGCCGGCTGCGCCTCTCCTGTGCGACGGCTGCGTGGCGCGGCCGACCAGTCTGGGGAAGCGTGAGTGCGCACGGGGCTTCCCGCCTTTGCTAAGGGGCAGGGTCGGATCCTGCGGCATTCCACTGTTCCGTGGGAATCTTTGCTCCGCCCAGTTGACGCCCGCCCGGGCGGCCAATAGATAGCCGCCTCCGCTCAGGACCGGGCGGCGACTGAAGTCTGTGAGAGGGCGCAAGCTCTTGATAGCACTAAGGAAGCCGACTGGACCCGAGGGTCAGCGGTAGCGCTCGAGACGGCGGAGGACTTCGGTCCCGACGCATGACGACAGCGCGGCCTGGACGGCGGCTCCGGATCTCCGGGGCGTCGGCCAGGACCCGAAAGGGGCCGGTTGACACCTAAGGGGGTGGTCACTAAGTAGCCGCCTCCCGCTCGGGCGGGGCTCAATTCCGGCAGGGTGCAGGCGCTGGCAATAAAGCGCTTGATATTCTCTCGGAAATGGGTAATTTCCCGAGCCTCAATCGAATCGCTACGGACTTTGGGGGAAGCCCCTCGGCAGCCCTGAGTGATTTTTGCGGCCAAATCCGGGGTTTCTCGGAAATGTCGCAAGGCCCCGAAAAGGCCGATTGACACCAAAGAGGTCGGTCACTAAGTAGCCGCCTCCGCCGCTCACCGGCGAAAAACAGTGGGGTCGGCGGAAGTCGATCGGGTCTTTGACATTGTTGAATTGGAAAGAGAAACGCAGGCGGCGGCGTCCTTGCGA
>JADHED010001040.1_pt1 | contig 26084 bp, 18 predicted proteins | sample 8952041 | NCBI WGS metagenome assembly JADHED01 (sample SAMN16124423, study PRJNA663239) | bioreactor sludge metagenome | isolation source: sludge (control) | place: India:Bengaluru | collected 2018-09-08
CCCGTGTTGGGAATCAGGGGTCATAGGTCCGTAGGGGAATGAGTCCCCGGCAAGGCCCCGGGCTAGGGCCATCCAAAGGGTATCCCGAGGTGGCAGAAGCCTTTGGGCAAGGGGCTTCATGAGTTGAGCAAGCAAAAGCTGCCACTCGTCGGGGATCGCTTCGCTTCAGGCCCGGTTCAGGCCGACAACGGACATTTCATGCCTGAGACCAGACCTTCTGCTCTGAATCCGAAGCGGACATAACGTAGAAGTCACCGGCGCTGCGCAGCTTTATCGCGCAGCGTCCGTGTGGACTGCCGTGTTAGCCTTTTGGTCATGTATGAATTTCCTGATTGCTTTCCCGCTGTCTGCGTCAACGCCAAACATCGTGCTCATGAATACGTGATTTACCCCCGTTATTTTCTTTATTTCCGCAGCTGTCAATGGTGGGGATACACGTTGAAAGCGTTGAAGCTTCATTGAGTATTCTTCATCAGGGTGCTCCGGGTTACCTTGATAAGGGGCTTTAACAAGCTTTCCATCGGCCTCACCTAACGCAACAATTCCGACGCCTGATTGATAGAGGAAGACCACGTCGCCCTTTGCCAATCTCTCGATCTTGAATTTCCATGGATCGAAAAATGCCGCCGCCTTGCCATGTGCAAGCATATCGTCATGGTCTTGTTGGGTATTGCTGACGTTCGTATTGAGAATGTAATAGCCTTCGGCAATATCTTCGTAAGGATTGTCGAGAACCCTGAACGGTGACATCTCTAGCAACATCTCATCGGTACCGCCAGTGTAGACGCGATAAACCCAAGGGCGTACGTCTAATCCGCTGGAGCGCCAATACTGTGCAGCCTCTCGGGTCCGGTAATCCAAGCCATTGGTCATCACCACAAAAACTTGTTTTCGATTGAAATCCTCTTCCGATAGCTCGACACCGAATTTTGCCTTGTGCGCGAACTTAAGCGACTGGGATGGGTCGGCTGCCTTTTTGAACCAGGCGTCCAACTCAGGGTATTTCATCGCGCCGTAAATCTGGCCGTAACGGAGCACTTGAAGCAAATTTGAGCTATGAGACTCCCACGCCTTCAACTCGAAAATGAAGAGATTGCCTTTCTTGTCTACGGCCATCAAATCGGGTTCTTCTTGCCAACTACGGGACTGCATCAAGAGGATCAGTTCATCGTCGGGAAACAACCTATCTAACGATCGAAAGAGAATGTCTTGTAGTGCTCGTTCGTCCAAACCAAAGGTCTGCAACCGCTCTGTCCGACGTTTTTCCGCGTAGCGCGTCTTGGTGTTGATATTCAGCAGCATCGTAGTGGCTCCGACGAGGATGGCTAACACCGGAGTTAAGCCGCAGCGCGTAGCGCTGTCGGCTTGAACGACTTGTTAGCGCCTGCTCTTTGCACTTAACAATGTTTTGAAATTTTGCTGTTTGGTTTTTACCTGGACAGAAGAGAAGTTACCCAACCCGCCTGAACCGAGAAAGTACAGCAAACAAAGAAATGGCCGCACACTTTAACCAAAAAACACTGAGAAACTGACCAACAAGTTGACTACAAAAACCAAAAAAGATAGACAAAGAAACCAAAAAAAATCGAAATTGAATTTACAAAGAAGACTACCCACAAACGATTACCCACAGCCAATCATTCCAGATTGAACTGGCACATCAGCAAAGCGAGCTCTAGCTGGCTTTGCCAGCCAGATCCAAAAAATGTCGTTCACGGGATGTTTTGAGCAAGCTGAACCTGCCGATTTGGGTTTTGTGTTTTGATCTTTTGGTTTGCGCTAACGAATCGGTTAAGCGGCCCCGCTGGCACAGCATGGCAGAAGAAGCTCCGCCGCGTCTGCGGGGTCCGCTCTTGAACCGCTTGTTAGGCCATAGATTTACACGATTGATGCGGTTCATTCCTCACCGCATCCTACGGCCCTGTCACTTGCTTGGCTGTGCTATTAGGTTTCTTTGCACATATACCAATAAACTCCCCATACTCCGCATAAGTCGTGCGCTCTTCCAAGCCTTGCTTTCTGCGTTCCTTTCTATTTGCATCTGCCATTTTGTCGGCGCATTTTTCAACTTCAGGATGTTTTTTTAAAAAAGCACTCGCCGCGTCGCTAAAACCATCCTGAACAACTTCTGCTGGAACCTTTACTGGCTGTGCATAGACCGTGATTGACAAACTTGCTGCCATGCTGAAGACAACCAAAAGTGACTTGTTCATTTTTACCCCTTTGCTGGCCTCTCATTCGGTTAATTAGACCCTACGAGAGGAAAATATGGCCTAACAAGTGATTATCCGGTTTCTGGATATCAGCTCGAAATAAAATGCTATCCAGCAGCAATGGGCGTTGATCGAATGCAAAAAGTCCCATCACCCTGCATGGGACTCCCTTGGCTGTTCGGCATCAGAGGACATCTGTCCCCGAGGGTCCACTTTTGGCCGAATCCTGACGGAGCGAATGTCTCCGGTCAAGTTCCCCTTGTGGGACAGACCGGTCGTAGCGGGGGACGTTCGTCAGCGTCCACTTTCGGTCGCCCATGACAACCACCTCTTCTCCCGGGCCAGCATCATGCAGTACACGTCCGGCATGCCGTGCTGAGCGAGCTCCCGCAGAGATTCCCGAGGCACGGCCCAGGCCAGGATCGGTCGTAGCGGTCAGCCGGTCGGCAGCCGACGTGCTGTTTTCAAGCCACCCCTCCCGACCCCCCCGCTGTCAACCCACCAAGCCGGATCGGGCACGCGGCGGCCAGCCCCGTCACTGATGGGTGCGGACCGCGGATCAGGCGCCGTGGCAGACGCGCGGCGGCCGAAACCTTCGGCATTCGTTCGTCGTTTCCTGTGCCGTCTGCGGCCGGAGCCGACCATGCCGGAGGGCCCATCCGCCTGTGCTAGACTTTGAACCATGCACCACCCCATTGACCCCAAGATCGACTGTTTCTTCAAGGCCCTGCTCGGGGCGGAGGACAACCGCGCCCTCCTGATCCACTTCCTCAACGCCCTGCTCGGCACCGAACTCCCGGCACCGATCAGCGCGGTGTAGATCCTCAACCCCTACAACGAGCGCGAGTTCCTCGACGACAAGCTCAGCATCGTCGACGTCAAGGCCCGCGATGCGCTAAGGCGGCTGTATCAGGTCGAGATCCAGATCCTGGTCCATGCCGACCTGCCGGCGCGCATGCTCTATGCCTGGGCTGATCTCTACAGCCAGCAACTACACAGCGGTCAGGATTATCGCGAGCTGCGCCCGACCTACGCCCTCTGGCTGTTGGGCGACGACCTGCTGCGTGACGATCCCGCCTATGCCCACCGCTACCGCCTGCGCGACGAGCGCGGCCGCACCCTGCTGGAGCATGGCGGCATCAGCCTGTTCGAGCTGAGCAAATTCGCCGCCGGCGCGGTCGAAACCGAAGAACAGCGCTGGCTGAAGTTCTTCAAGGACGGCGAGCGCCTGGACGCCGACCACCTGCCGGACTGGATGCAGACGACTGAAATGAGGCAAGCCATGAGCACCGTGAAGGGCGCAGTCTAGAATCAAGTGCAACACCCCTACGCTTTAAGGTGTTGCCATGGGTACGCACTACGATCAACTGTCTACTGAAGAGCGCGCTACGATCATGTTGATGGCCAACGAGGGGAAGAGTCTGCGCGCCATGGCGCGGACCCTGCATCGAGCCCCCGCGACGATCAGCCGGGAGTGGCGGCGGCATATCCCACCGGCGGATGCCCCGGGAAGAAGCGGCTACGACGCCAAGTTGGCCGGCCAGGAAGCCCGGCGCTGCCGCTTCAAGCCGCGACGGTCGCCCAAGCTGGCAGTGGATGGGGTGCTGTTTGGCGTGGTCGAGCATTTTCTGCAGGAGGGTTGGTCGCCCGGTCAGATCGCCGGCGCCCTGAAGATGATGTGGCCTGACGCCCCGGAGCGGCGAGTCGCCACCGAGACCATCTACACCTGCCTCTACGCCCTGCCGCGGGGTGCCTTGCGCCAGGAACTGATCGCCTGCCTGCGCAAAGCCCACAGTGCCCGCCTGCCACGCTCCCGGGGTACGGATCGACGTGGGCAACTCTCTGATATGCTCAGCATTCATGTACGTCCGCCGGCGGTGGAGGACCGGGCCTTGCCGGGCCACTGGGAGGGGGACTTCATCAAGGGGGCGGGTAACCGTTCGGCGGTCGGGGTCCTGGTCGAACGGACCTCGCGCCTGGTTCTGCTGGCCAAGATGGACGATGCCACCGCCGCCTCCGCCCTGGCGGGCTACACGCGTAAGCTCAACGGCATTGCTGAACCGATGCGCCAATCGCTGACCTATGATCAGGGCAAAGAGATGGCGCGCCATGCCGAGCTGACCGCCCAGACTGGGGTCAAGGTCTACTTCTGCGACCCCCATAGCCCCTGGCAACGGGGATCTTGCGAGAACACCAACGGTCTCCTGCGCCAGTACCTCCCCAAGGGGACGGACTTGTCCATCTACAGCCAGGAAGAACTCGATGCGATCGCGGAACGCCTCAACCAGCGGCCCCGCGCGATCCACGGCTACTTCCCCCCAATCAGTGTCTATCGGGCCATGCTGGAACGTCTCAACCAGCCCAATGGATCTGTTCACTAACAGGTGTTGCACTTGGTACTAGAAACCGCCAAGCAATTCTCGGAGAAAGAGCGCGCCTATGATGCCTATCAGGCGCGGCAGAACTATCTGCGCATGCAGGGCTCCATCTCCCGCCACCAGCAGGAGCTGGAGGAGGCCCTCGCCCAAGAGCGGGCGGGGCGGGAGGCCGCCGTGCGCCAAATGGAGGCTGAACGGTTGGCGAAGGACGCCGAGCGGCAGGCGAGGGAGGTTGAGCGGCAGGCGAAAGAGTCTGCACTCCAGGAAAAAGACGCCGAGCGGCAGGCGAAAGAGTCTGCACTCCAGGAAAAAGACGCCGCCTTGGCCGAGATCGCCCGTCTCCAGGCGTTGCTGCGCTCCGATCGCCCGCAAAGAGATAACTGAGTGGCAGCCACCCTCCGATGGTAAGCAAGTCGACGCCCATCACGGCTTCACCCGGCGGGGTTATCCAGTCGGCCACGCCACCTGCCCCTTGAAACACGGGGCAAGCGGGTGTGGTCAGAAGTCGTTCTTGAAGAGCTGAGAGATCCAGATCCACAGGATTGCGCTCATCGGTAGCGCTCGTCGTCAGGAGAGAGCACGGCCCCGGTCTTTATCAGCCGCTTAGGCCAAAGCGGCCACTCGTCGGGGACCGCTTCTGGACCGGAATACGCTGTTATGCCAAGCTCACGATTATGCAAAGGTGGCCGTGGCGGGGCTCGCTGACCGCCGTTCGCAGGCGGTCAGGGTTGGCTAGGAGCTTCTCATAATCGCAGGCTCTTCAGGAATCCGATCAGGCTGTCAGGTGCCCGGTAGCGTTGGAGTGTCGTGTCCGGCACCCAAGACCGCCCGATCGGTTCACGCCGGCCGAGCTCCTGCGGCTGCTGCTGGCGACCGACGTCCTGACGCCAACGCCGCATTCACCCTTGCGCCCGGCGGTTATGCGCGTGAGCCTCGTGCTGCTGTACACCGCCGGTCTGCGGCGCGGCGAACTGGCGCGTTTACGTCTCGGCGATCTCGATCCGCTGGAGCGGACCCTCACGGTGCAAGCGGGAAAGTTCCACAAGGTACGCCTGGCTGCCGCTGTCCGCGGATGCCTGCGCCGCGCGGCAGCGCTATCTGCAGGTCCGAACCGCTGCCGGGCTGCGGGCCGACAACGCGGCCCCACTCCTGTGTCATGGTCGGCAGGGGACGCGGGACTATGGTGGTCCTGCTTTATGCCAGGGCCTCCACGCCTTGTTTCAGATCGCCGGACTGCGCTCCCCAGACGGGTCTGCCGCGCGTGCATGACTTGCGACACCAATTTGCCATCCAGGTCTTGCGGCGCTGGTATGAGGCCGGCGCCGATGTGCGGGACAGCAAGGCGCGGAGCTCGGCAAGCATCATCGTCCGCGCGGTATGAACGTCACCCCGTTTGAAGCTGAACCCCAGCTGCTCAAGGGTGTTGTTCGCGGCACGGCCAGTCAGGCCGCCCTCCATCCCCACGGTCGACTTGATCATCAGCGCAGGATCAGCGTGAGTTATGTTCCATAGATACCGAACGAGGTCCGGTGGTGGATTTCCCGACATCGCAGCACGATTGGCCCATCATAGTAGAATCATTTTGTGTTGCAATACGCAAAACAGCGGACTATAGTCGGACGATGAAGAAGTTTGGCGACACCCTCCGCGACCTGCGCCTGGCGCAGGACCTCGGCCTGCGCGAGATGGCCGGCAAGATCGGCATCTCCCCGACCTACCTCAGCCGCATCGAGCGCAACAAGGAAAACCCGCCGCGCCCGGAGATCATCCAGGCCCTGGCCAAAGTGCTGGCCGCCGATCCCGACGTGCTCTTTCGCCTCGCTGCCGGCGCCGACCCCGACCTCATCGCCTACCTGCATGCCCATCCCCCGCTTTTGCAGCTGCTGCGCTTCCTGCGCCAGGCCGACGTGCGCGACCCGGAGATCACCCGCCTGGCCGCCTGCGCCGCGGACCTGGTGCGCGCCCGGCCGCCCACGGACGGCACCGGCCCCCCGGAGGCCGTGTCCCCGGCGTCCCTTCCCGTGCCCTGACCCCGTACCGGCTTGCGATGAACCTCCCCACGCCGCCCCCCCTCCTGCTGGGGACCCAGGCCGACCTCCAGGAGGATGCGGCGCGGGTCGTGCGCTATCTGGTCGAGAATCTGGCGCCGTCCACCCGGCGGGCGTATCAGTCCGACTGGGCCAGCTTCACCGCCTGGTGCGCGGACAAGCAACTGGCGGCCCTGCCCGCCAGTGGCGAGACGGTGGCCGCCTACCTGGCCGCGGAAGCGGCGCAGGGGCGGCGGGTGGCGACGTTGCGTCACCGCCTGGCCGCCATCAGGCTGGCGCATGACCTCGCCGACCAGCCCAACCCGACCGCCGTCCACCTGGTGCACGCCACGCTGGCCGGCATCGCCCGGGTGCATGGCGCCGGGCAAGCGCAGAAGGCCCCGGCCGTGGCGGCAATCGTCAAGCAAATGGTCGACACCCTCGATCCGACCACCCGCCAGGGCCGCCGCGATCGCGCCTTGCTCACCCTGGGCTTCGCCAGCGCCATGCGGCGGAGCGAACTGGTGGCGATCACCGTCGCCGACCTGGAGTTCAATCCGGAGGGGGTGCGGGTGCGCATTCCCCGGTCCAAGACCGATCAACAGGGGCTCGGGCAGGTGGTCGCGGTGATCCGCGGCGCCGACTATTGCCCCGTGGCCGCCCTGCAGACCTGGCTGGCCGTCGCCGGGATCGTCAGTGGCCCGGTCTTTCGTCGGATGCGGCGCGGTGATCACGTCACGGCGCAACCCTTAACCGATCGCAGCGTCGCCGACATCATCAAGCGCTGTGCGGCGGCCTGCGGCCTCAATCCCGCCGACTACGCGGGGCACAGTTTGCGGGCCGGCTTCCTTACCTCGGCCGCCCAGGCCAACGCGGATCTCCACAAGCTGATGGAAATCTCGCGCCACACCGACCCGAAATCGGTCCTGCGCTACATCCGGCGGGTGGATGATTACCAGGATCATGCCGGCAAAGGCTTGCTGTAGACGCGAGGCATAGCGCATGCCGTATACGGTGGATTGGACGTCAATATTCGCCCAAAAGAGCGGCGGGAAGTGACCGAGAAACGCCGGGCGCTTTGGGCGCCACATGATGCGCCTGAATCCGTAAATCACGTTGACAAAATCAGAATAAACTTATACAGATTTCTAATAAGAGGCCACGAGAACACCCTGCCGGAGGAGAATCTTATGAATAGCTATTTGCGCCGCAACCGGCGGTCCACGAAAGATCCCGACCGTCTGATCCAGGCAGCGCAGGCCGCGGAGCGCCGGCGCCCCCTGAGCGCGGCCGCCTTCGCCCGAGAAACCGCCGCGCTCCGGGCCTACGGGGCTCGTCAGGCGACGGAGCTCGGCCTCGCCACCGAGGCCGACAGCGACCAGCGCGTGCAGGACGCCCGGGCGGCCCGACGGTCGGCCAGCGCGCCCGCCAGCCACCCCACCCATCCATGACCCACCCAGATGCGGCAACTACAACGCGACTATGGTCCGCATGAAGGGGAATAAGCCCGTACGGGAAAAGTCCACCTGGCAGCCAGCCCCGGTGGGGTGGCGTGACCGGAAACGCTCAAACGGCGACTCGGGCCTGGGCGCCGGCCACCAGATCCGCCCCTCCATGCGGCGTGGATAGCCGCGGGGTTCTAGCGAGCAGGCCGGCGGGGCCGTCATTGTCCCCAGCGCGTCGCGGCAGCCACCCGCGCACCTCCTGGCCAGCATCTGTCGACCATGTTGCCGACGTCGGCAAAATGGTGCCGTGCCATGGGACCAGGCCTCGCACGCGCCTGCGCGGTGGTGGCAGCCTGTGCGGCGCCCACCGGCGCGGGTCCGCGACCGGATCACGGCCGGGAGCGGCGGGGAGGGGGCGCGGCCCCTGCCACCAACACGGCCCGCGGCCCGTCCGCGCTTGCCCTCCGCCACGGGCGTCCTGGATCTCGCTCCGCCCTACAGGGTCACGCTTCTCCCCAGCAGGCGCAGCTCATGCAGGGGAAAGGGCAGGTTGGTGTCATCGCTGAATTGCACATGGGTTTGGCGTAACCGGTGGGTCAGCAGGCCCAGCGCGGCGGGATCGTCGCCCGGTTGGCAGAAGGCGACGCAAATCTCATCCAGTTGCGGGAGCTGCCGCACCGCCGCGTCTTTTGGCTTGTTGTCGCCCGCGCCGTGACGCGAGATCACGGCGTTGATCTTGATGTTCTGGGCGGTGCGCGGGGCGACTTTCAGGCCATAGAACGTCCGGTGGGCGCCGTCCCAGGAAAAGAAGCCCGAGACTTCCTTGTTCGTCTGTTCGTGGTAGTGGGGAGGTAACCGCTGCGCGCTCAAGCTGGTGCGGATCACCCGCAGGTTGGGCGCCTGCGCCGGCGTAAAGGTCCGGGTGCCTGCCGTCAGGTTATCGAAGGTCAGATGGGCGTTCTGCACCCCGGGCCATTTGTGAGCCACGGAGCCCTCCTCAACCATCACCAGGCACGGCCCCCGGTTCGCGATCTGTTCCAGGGCCGCGGCAAAGAAGGCGCCGTACTTCTCCCGGGTATGGTCATCGCGGGAGCGGCCGAAGGGACTGAAATCGCCCTGCGCGAGACGTAAACAGGCGCGGGCATAGGGCAGCCACTCCGGGTCGCCACTGGGGGTTGGCACGCCACATTCCAGCCGGCCCTGGTTGATGCGCGCGGCCAGCGGGAAGGCCGTGCTGGCGCGATTCGTGCCGCTGACGACATCTTCATTCAGCTGCAGCACCGTGAGCGCGGCCGGGGCCAAATGCTGGGGCACGGCGTTGGCCGGCACCACGCCCACCATCCGCAGACAATCGCGAAAGGCCATCCGATACTTGTCGACGGGCGTCTCGTCCGCGATCAGGACCACCTGGCCCAGCAGGTGCTGACGGGCCAGTTCTCGCTTGGCCAACCCATAGGGGTCCGTCCAGGCATGGTTTTGCAGTGCGGCGTGCATCTCCAGGATCGCGCACCCAATCCCGGTCGTGCCGGCGCGGACCCGCAGGATATGCGCGGCCATGGCCGCCTGCTGCGTCTGGTTACGCGCCTGTTCTTTCAGGCGCCGGAGCTGGCCGATCTGGGCGGACGTCAGCCCGCGCTGCTCGTCGGCGGTCAGTTCGACCGGGGGCAATTGCTCACTCAGGGGGCCGGCGACACTGGGTATGAGGCGAATCGTCAGCTCCTCGTCCGGCCAGCGTAACCAGAAACCCACCCGCTCCGCCGGCTCGCCCAGGAACTGGGTGATCGCGTCGCTGATCACGCCCGGGGTCGCCTCCAGTTGATGAAAGACAAATACATCCAGGTGGGGGGCGGTCCGCCCGAGGTGCGTCAGGGTCTGGGCCAACGCCTTACGTCGCTCCGCACGGGGCCCCTTGTCCCCAAAGGGCTTGGCCAGGACCAGGGCGCGCTTGACCCGCGTCAGCGGTTTGACCCGCTGCAATCCCATGGCGGCCAGGACCGGATCCAGGGAGCTTGCGATATCCATGCGGTCCAACCAGCCGACCCCGCTGCCACCGGGAAGATAGCGATCGCCATGGCCGGCGCCGAGGCGGGGCAGGATCATCAGGCCCTGGTCGTGGCTGATCGCGGTAATTGCGTCACTGGGCGCGAGCGGTGCGCAGCCGGCCAGCCGGCAAATCAGGTCGAGGACCCGCTCATCCTCCTTGTGCTCCCAGCAGGCGACCAGCGACCGTTCCGTCGGCGGGGCGCCCGGGGTGGGCCGGGGCTGAAACAAAAAGGATGAGTGCTGGTAGGCCGGCGCCGTCGGCGGCGCCAGCGCGGCGGCGATAAAGACATCCATGCTGCGGGCGCGCTCGGCGCGGGCGGCGTAGCGCCGCACCGGTCCCCAGTTGCGAATGGAGGGTCGCGCCAGAAGGTGAATCCCGGGCCGCTCCGGGAAGGTGGCGGTGGCGAGGGTGATGACCTCCGCCCAAAAATAGTCGGGTTTCGCGGGGTCGCGTTGGGGTGGCCAGGCGACCAGCTCCAACCCGGAGAAGGGGGCATGTTGCGCGGTATGTGCCACCAGCGTTCGCTGCACGCCGGAGCGAAAGTGCAGTATCTGCCCCTCCAGCGCGCGCAAAGCGCGCACCGCCAGGGCGGCAAAGAAGCGATTATCCACCGGCACGGCGCAGACCCCAGGGTGGCGCCTGGTCTGGCAGGGCACCTCGAAGGCCGACCAGTTGGCGGCCTCGGTTGCCGAAGCGGCCAGTTGCGCCCGGACCGCGCCGGACTTGTCGGGATGGTGGAGGGCCAGCCAAAAAGACAACGCGTGGCGGACCTGGTCCTGGAGTGGGCGATCACCCACCCGATCGCCGAGAAAAAAAACCTGCAACGGCTTCCCGCATTGCGGCGCATCGGCCGCGCGATCCATGTACGCGGCGTCCGGAACCACCGTGGCGAAGATTTCCGGCAACCCCTTGAGCGCCAGCGGGGCCGCGGCGGGCCCGGCCCCGCGAGGTCGCTGCCACTGCGCGAGGGTCTCATGCACCGCGGCCGGCATCTGATAGCGGGACAATCCCCAGGGAGTCGCATCCGCGGTCGCCTGCCAGGTGGCAAGCTGGAGGTGATCAATCGTGGCCATGTTTCAATCCTTCCGTTGAGTTAAGGGCGTCAAAAAACGGTGCGTAGAGCAGGCGGGCCACCCGGTATTCCCGGGGATTGGTCGTGGGATCCATGGCCAGCCGCAGTTGCTGCAGCGCCTGAACCAGGGGGCTGGAATGACCATCGTCCCACGGCAGTCCTTCCTGCCAGGCGAACGAGCGGGGGGCGAACTTGGCGTCGACGAAGCCGCAAAAAACCGGACACCCGCCGCGGATGCCCCGGCCGATGGTCTGCCAGAGCGGGGTCAGCATGTCCCAGGCAAACTGGGCCTTGAACTCGGTGGGCAGACTGGAATAGCCGCCGCGACACTCCAGGCTGCGGCGGACCAGCCGGCTGGCCTGGCGCCGCATGCGCTGCGCGCGCGACCCCAGATCTTCCGGCGTCGGCAGGGGCGCGAGGCCGTGCGCGTAAATCTCCAGCGCCAGACGGTTCAGCCGGCCGATCGTCGCGCTGAAATCATCGGGTCGGGGGTGGGGACGATGCAGGAAATAGATCGCGGCGATGGCCGCCTTGCGCTGTTCATTCAGGATGTTGTGCCCCCGCGCCACGATCTGCAGGGGGGCGACCAGCACCGAGTGTTCGGGCGTGCGCCCAAACGCCTCGATCAGTGAGCGCGGCAGGCGGGAGGCCCCGTGCTGGCCGGCGGTCGTGCGTGCGGCGCCGTCCCGCTGATCCTGCTCCAGGCAGTAAACGCGCCACGCCGGTGACGGTAACGCCTGGTGCAGGGTATCGGCCACCACCGCCGCGTCGGCATACGAATTGACGACCAGCAGGGCCCGCCGCCGATCCTGCAGGGACGCCTCGCTCCAGACGGTGGCCAACCGTTGCCACTGCTGTTCCAGCAGATTCAGGCCATCCTGCGGGATCGCGAAGCGCTCGGCGATGTAGATCAGCCGCCCGCGCCGCTGGGATAACCCCGCCCCGGAGATCACCACCTGGCTCCCGTCGGGCTGGCGGATCGGCACCAAGGCGAACCGTGAGTCACGGATCGCCGCCAATTCGCTCGGCGGCTGGATCAGGACGCCGGCGACGGGCACCTGGACATCGAAGGTGGGGGACGCGCTGTCAATCGGACGCTGGCAGCCCGGGACGGCGCGCCGCCCGCTCCCGCCCGCCCAACTCGTCCCTGACAGCATCAGGACGTGGGGACCCGCTTGCCCTTCGCCCCGTAACAGATCGTGCAGGTGGGTCAGCAAAAATCGCCCGACGCCAAGGTGGTTGAGCATGGACAACGTACCCCCCTGCTCGCGGGCGCGCTCCGGGCTCGGTTCATCGTAGAGGAGGCCAAAGATGGAGCCGGCGGGGTTACCCGGCAGCAGATTGCGATACTGCTTGATGAGGCGGTCGGCCAAGAGCGGCGGCCCGTCGCCACCGAAGTCGAAATCCCCCGCCACCGCCGGCTGCGCTTTGATCAGCCAGTGGTACCGGTCCAGCGCCACCTCGGCGACCACCGCCAGCAGCAGGATTAAGGCGTTTTTGCGGCGTTTCGCCACGCCCGGCCCGGGCGCCGCCCCGTCCTCGTCCGCCGCCAGGCCCTGGCGTTCCTCAGGGGAGAGGATGCAGAACGCCTGAAGGCGATCACCCAGCGCCGCTTCGACGTCAGGCAGGAGGTCGCGATAGTCTTCCGCCAGGAGGGCGTTGATGCCGATCTCCTGCAGGGCCAGGGCCGCCTGGCGCAGTGCCGCGTCAGTCAGCGCGGGCAGGGATTCCGCCGCGTCCGTCGCGGCACGCGCCCCACGCGGCCGGCGCTCGCCAATGGCGGACGCTACCTGGGTCAGCTCGCGAAATTCACCGTCTCCCAGCGGGGTGAGCGGCGCCCCCGTGCGCGCAGCCTGCGCCCGGCGCCGCAGGAAATCCAGTAGCCCCACCCCCGAGAAGGGCGTGTTCAGGTAGACGTCATGCAGAAAGGCGGCTTCGTTCTGCACGATCGCATACAGGTGGCCCACCTGCCGGTTGAGTTCGCCGAAATTGTTGGTCCACCGACAATTCAGGGGCTTTTTGAACTGGGCGCCGCTCCGGTTCTGGATCGCCGCCCAGGCCTGCGTGGTGACCGCGGGGGTGTAGTTGTTACCCTCGCGGCCCATGATCGGCGCGACCGGGACGAAGGCGGCGTCAAGCGTTTGCTGTACGGCATCGACCTCGTCGCAGATCACCAGATCCACGGTGTATTGCAGCAACTCTGGGAGCGAGAGTTGCTCCTCCAGGGTCCATTGGTCCGGCATGACATACAAAAAGGCCTGCGGGGTCATGATCAGGACGCGCGCCGCAACGGCGGCGCGCTGTTGCCCCTGGGCGGGGCACGCCGGCCAGAACGGGCACGAGCGCTCCGCGCCCTCGTCAGCGCCCCGCGCGCCAGGGCGCGAAGAGGGGCGCGGGGTGTTCCGCGCCACCGACTGCTTGATTTTATGACAGGGTTTTTCGGCGAACAGGGGGAACGGCCCGCCGTCCGCGTCCCCCTGGATCAGCTCCGGATCGGCCGTTTGCAGACCGTCGAGGGGGCAGCCCACCCCGAAATCCGCGCCCAGTTCACCGAGCGCGGCGAGGTCTCCGTACCGGCTGCCCCGACTCTGGCGCCAATGGATGGCGTCCAGGTGCCGCTCGCGGTTGGACAGGCTGGCGAGCACCGTGGCCGGAATCCCATGCCGGCGCAAACGGGCCGAAAGGGTGGCGCCTTGCAGGGTGTCCGTGACGATGACCGCGAGCCGGGGTCCGGGGTTCTGCTGCGCCAAGGCGAAAATCAGCCCCATCACCAGCGTTGATTTCCCCGAGGACAGCATGCCGACCACATGCGTCACCCCTGCCAGGGTCAGGGTGTCGTCGGCAAAGAAATCCGGAGACAATCCTTCCAGGTGCGACGACTTGTCCAGGCGCTCGGCCAGATGGAGCGGCGGCAGGTCATCCGGCCAATCCGGCGCGGCCTCCCGCGCGTCAACCTCCCGGGCGATCGCCCGCAGCTGCGTCAGGCTCACCTGGAGGGGGGCACGTTCCGACCGTCTGAGCAAGGTGTGTTGCGCAACCGCTGGCAGGGCATGCGGCAGGGCGGGGATCTCGTAGGCGCGTACCGTCCGATTGTGATCGCGCTCAATCCGGGCCGGGCCGGGCACGGCGACGCGCAGGTCGTGGCGCGCCCAGGGGACGGGCCGGCGCAAGGTGTCCCGCAGATGCTGCAACACGCCCGGGGGCGCGGCTGCCCGCCGCACGGGCCGCTCCGCCTGGAGGTCATAACAGCGCAGCACCTCCGGAAAGCCGGCGTGCGTCTGACATGCCTCCAGCCAGGCCGCGGGCGAACCAAAGCGTCCGCACAGGTGCCGCAAGCTGGCCACCGTCGCGTGAAAGGCCGGCACATCCGTCACCTCGGTCGCCAGCGACGTGTAACCGGTCATCAGCACCGGCAGTACATGGATCGAAGCGGTGGGCAGGTGTTCGGCCAGCGCCGTCAAGCACAACTCAATCAGCCCCAGCAGGGGGAGATCCGCAGGTAGGGCGCCCGGGGTAAGCGCCGCGGTCAGCGCCCGATAGCCCTCACGAAAGTCTTGATCCGTACGCATCGCTACGCCCTCTCCCCTGTATCCGGTAAAGTGGCACGCCGGACCGTGACAGCCTCAGCGGTCGCTGAAACCCATCAACGCCCGCACGCGCGTCAGGTTGATCACGCGCCGAGCCGGCGCAGGTGCTTGAGCAGGCGCGACACGCGCATTACCCGCACGCGACTTTTCCCCTGCGCGGCCCGCAAATGCTTAAACTGCTCCTCGTACCTCGGAACCAGCTGCGGCAGGTAATCCGGGATGACCAGATAGCAGTCGTCATCGTCCGCAAACTCCTTGAAGCCCTGAAAGCGGCGCGCTAAGTGTGCGGGCGCCAGATAGTCTTTGACCTCCAGCGCCAGGCGGTGACCGGATGGCGAGACCGCCAGCAGATCAATGCGGTCCAGCTGCGGCCAGAGCGTTGTTTGCCAGCCCTGCTTGTCCAAGCCCGCGGCCAGGGAGAGTTCCGCCAGCCCGGGCAAGCACCAATAGCGGCGAAAGGCCCGGCGCAGCTGCTTCATGCGGGGATCATAAGGACGGCGGGCGCACTGTCCCGTCTGAGCACGGCGGACGGCCTCCGGGTCCCGGCATTCCGTGCTGAAGTCCGCCGTCCGCGCGCCACGGCGCCGTAGAATCGTCCCCGACACGGTGCACAGGGGCAGTTCACCATTGATCGCCAGCGCCTCGGGCACGGGGGCATAAAACGCCTCCACGAGCTGAGCGGCGTATGGGTCATCCGCCAACCCCGCCCCCAACAGCAGACTGAGGGGCGTGTCGATCACCGGATGGGTGATAAGGGCGCGACGCCAGGCGCGGTAGAACTGCTCGCCGTCCAGGCGATCACGGCACACGCTGAGCAGCCATTGATAACCGGAATTTTCCTCGATTTCCTGCTCGGGATTGCCGGTCGCGACCGCCAACCGCTGGCAATCGCTGGTGATGGCGTTATCGTCACACAACACGGCCGCATAGAATTCGCCGTCGGGGTCCCAGGACATATCGGGCACCCACGTGGCGAGCGGCTGCTGCGCCACCTTCCGCAACTGAGACAGGTCAGTCGGCCAGCAGGCCGACCCTGCCAGCAAATTACACGCCGCTCCCCGATCAAAGGCCCGGCGCAGGGCAGGCGGATAGGGGCACGACAGATAGCCCTGTTCATCGAGGTGCGCTTGCAGCGTGACCAACGCCGAGGCATACAGCCTCAGCAGGGTGTCGTCGGGGACGGTGGAGTGCGAGTCCTCTGCCTGGTGCGTCATGATTGATGATCTGCCTCCGTCGGGGATGCGCTAGCGAAACGGCTGCCCCCAGACCGTGGTGAACTGCGCCGGCAGCGCCAACCGGTTTGGTTCCTGCTCAACCCGACCAAGAGGAGCGGACACAGCGGTTTGTGGCCGGCTTCCCGGACGCAGGCGATGGATGCCTCAACGTAGGCGTTCCCTCGTTCGAGGGGGGGCAAGGGCCGGGCTGTCGTCGATGGGACCATATCTGGAGGTTGCACACCCCTTCAGCCTGAAAGTCCGGGTGCTTCTTCGCTAGCCGGTTGGCCAGTTAGGCCAGGGTCGTGGTCGGACCGATGCCCACCCCCACCGGGGGCCCGGTCCACCGCAACACTCGCGCCCGCAAGGTGCGCCCGTGGGCGGTCTGGTCCCAGTGGTCGAAGCCGGCAAACCGCAGAAAGGACTCGTCGATGAAGAGTAGATCTCCGGCTCCGGGCTGAACTGGCCAATGACCGCCAATAACTGCCGGCTCATGTCCGCATAGAGGGTGGAGTTGGACGACAGGGCCACGCCCCGGTTCTGCTCCAGGAGATCCCGCACCTCGAAGAACGGCTGCCCCATACGGATGCCCAGGGCCTTGGCCTCTTCGCTACGTGCCACGCAGCAGCCGTCGTTGTTGGACAGTTCCACCACCGACCGGTCGTGCAACCGGTAGTCGAACACCCGCTCGCAACTGACGTAGAAGTTGTTGGCATCCACCAGGGCAAAAGATGCCTGGGGGGGTGGGAAGAAAACGACGGCCATGCTGGGTTTCCGATTATTGTTACCTTAATCGGATTATAGCTCCGGCATCGGACACTACCTGACCAAATCGCCAGCGTGGAAATATCTGTTATTGGCGTGGATATTGCCTTCCAAAAACCAACACGGACCGGCAACAATCCCCCCTCATGGGCGGTGGGTTACGCCCCGATAGGGAGGTGTCTTGTCAGTGGTCTAGCCACCCAGCGGTAGGGGTTGGTAGCGGCCCCGTAGCACCTGAGAACCCCCTCCGTAACGGTCATAAGCCCAGTAACGGCATGGCCTGTAGCGGTGTTGCATCTGTAGCGGCTTAGGGGGGTTCCAGGTAGGTAAGGTGAAAACCTGATCAGGGCTCCTACCTGATAACCTGAGGGTGGACCCGGGCGCTGAACCGATACAGGGTCTCCTGTGGTGGATTGGGGAGGGTCATTCAGCGGTAGGCCACCCACACCGCGCCAAAGGTGATGAGCGCCGCCCAGCCAGTTGGTGGGGTTATCTCCTCCCTACCTCCCCCAAAAGCCGTAAGCTGCTAAAGGCGCTACAGGGGTCGATTCTGCTGGGGTTTTGGCTGCTAGCTTGGGGCAGCACCCCGTGCTACGTACCTGCTGGGTTTTTGCAGACCCAGATCCATGAGGAGAAGGGGTGGGGTGGTGGTGACCTTGGCGCCTGCTCAAGGGGGCTAAGGAACCACCCCTGGCAGGGGCCGTGGGGTCCCCCTCATGGTGACGGTACACTTTGCGATAGACTGGCTCCCCTTGCCATTCGGGACATTGCCATGCCTCAACTCCTTTATATGATCCCCAAACGCACTCACCTGTCCTGGGACCCCCGCCTTGAGCCCTTGGACCTGGAAGCAGAGGTCGGTGTCGAAATCCCGCTCCTGGGTTACGTCAGTGCCGGCCGGCCCGTAGAGACCCCGGAAGAGCAGGAGATCATCCGCATACCCAGTCACATGACCCGCAAGGCCAGCTATGCCCTAAGGGTCCGTGGCCACTCCATGATTGACGATCAAATCCAGGACGGGGATATCATTATTATTGAACAACGGCAGACGGCGACCAACGGCGAGACGGTCGTGGCGTTGATCAACGGCGAAAAGGTGACGCTGAAGCGGTTTTATGTCGAGAATGAGGGGATTCGTCTGCAACCCGCCAACCCGGAGATGGAGCCGCTCTACTTACGCCATGATGAGATCGAGATTTTGGGTATCGTCACGGGGGTAGTACGGATGACGGGTGAGTAGTCCCGGGCCGGACATCAAATACACCTTCAAGGTTGACTTCTCTCATGCACCGATTTGCAAGGTCGTCGGTGAATCGTGAAGGACTGGTGAAGCGCGCAGAGATGGACTGAAATTCTCGGGAAGATTTTTTCCATTATGTGTCAGGGGGAATTCTCTTTACAGGCTGAATGCTGCTTAAATTTTCTCGTGGCGGACTGCTTTGCCTTCTTCCGATCCCTCACGTATAAGTCGGAACGTCTGACGAAGATGATCTGACCTACATGGGCAATACTGGACTCCGTGTCCCTTCTGCACTGTTAAGTTTCCCACCTGCCAGGCTCCATTGCTAACATAGCGGGCTCCATTGTCCTTTTCATCACTAACCTAGGAGTCCATGATGACGGTTGAAACCATGAGCCTTGAGGAACTACAGCAACACCTTGCCGAACTGGAACAGCAACGTGCCATTGCTTTTCATGAGCTTGAGCAGCGCAAGAAGCAAGGCAAGTATGATGTGGCTCAGCAGGTTAGGGACCTCATCATTGGGCAGGGCTATAGCCTGGAAGAGATCCTCCCGTTGGTAACCGCGAAACGACGGCGTTCTTATACCCGGCGCCAGCAGGTACCAGCGCCTGAGCCAACTCCACAAGCACCATCAACCCCGCAAGGCGTCTATTTTGTCGACCCGGACAACCCGGCCAATATCTATGTCAAGGGGGCGCTCCCTGCCTGGCTGAAGGAAAAAATCATCGCACAGGGTCTTGATCCCAAGAGCAAAGAGGACCGTATCCGCTTCAAGGCGGAATATCTGCACCGGGTTGGAGGCTGAACGGATACCCGGGAGGGTAGGGGAGGGTAGGGGGCTAACGGCGGATGTCAAAGAGGGTGAACTTAGACAGCCGTTAGTCTGCTTTAGCTGTGTGGATAACTCCCCCGCTTTGCCATCCGCACTTCATGGGGTAAACCGGGGGAGATTTCCCTCTGAGAGAACCTAGCATCTGTTCTCAGGGAAAATGGGTGCTGTTATATCTTGAAGACACACCCAGGATGTCCCTACTTCTGGCACGTCAAATAATCTTCGCCGTTAACCCAACATGGACCGCCTTTATGACCCCAGACTCCTTCCTCTGCCTCATCCGGTACGGACGGATGCGGTCTTGGGCAGTGATTTAGACGCCCGGGTCTTTCAGGAACTGGGGCTCACGACGGAACTCAAGCCCTATCTCACCGATGACACCCTTTCCACCGAATGGCTCATCAATCACCTCCCCCTCCTCCATCTCTTTGCCCAGGCCCACATCGGCCTCCCTGGCAGCGTCAATCTCGGCACCTTCATCCTGATGATGTCCCGGGCCAGACTAAGGGCGCATGGCGATCCCATCCTTACCATCACCCCCACGCTGCAAGCCCTGCTCAGCGAGACGGACCTGATCAAGGGCCTCCCTACCCGTTACTTCCGCTGTCCCTTCCCCTTGGCCTATGTCGCCTTTGCCCGACCCAATGAGTTGCGCATCCCCAACCAGCTCTCCGGGCTCCATGAGTTTGAGGGGGCTTATGTCGGGACCTATACCCTGGCCCCTCATCACCCCATGTTTGAGAATGACCAGCGCCAAAGAAGTCTGAACCTGGACCCCGACCTCCCGACTCGATTGGTGGAGTTGACCCTGGTCGGATCTCCCGTCGGCAAGGACAACTGTCTCGATGACGCCTCTCAGGATCTGGTGCTCTACATCCAAAACGAGGATGAATGTCTCAGTACTCTGTTGGAGCGACACCTGGATTACTACCAGAGTAAGAAAGCCTATACGAATCCCGGCATGCGCCCGGCCAAGGCCGAGGAAATGCTGATGGTCCGGCCCATCGTCATGGAGTTGGCCAAGGTCCTGTTGTACCTCAACCTGGCGGAAGCCCAACAATTACCGGACCGCACCCGCGATGAACTGGAACGGAAGTTCAGAAAGTACGGCAAACTGACCGCACCCCGCCATGCCAAGTTGGCCACGGCCTACAACCACATCCTCATCGGCCCCAGTACCCAGGCCCGTAGCGAGGGCCAATCACCGAAGCAAGGCGAGTCAGCCTTCCGGCTACGCCCCCACTGGCGACGGGGCCACTTCAAGCGCATTCACTTCGGCGAGAAGTTGAGTGAAACCCGGTTGGGCTGGATTCAGCCATACCTGGTGCATAAAGACGAGGCGTTTGGGACGGTGAAGACCAAGGAATATGTGGTGAGGTGAAATGAGGGACGCAATAGAGGGTATAGTGTCAACGTCAAAAGCACATCCAAGGCGCCTATACATTCTGGTGTTTGAATAGAGAACTTATTCGTAATTGATATCAGTCTAATATATGATATATCCTTCGGAAGCAGTATATGTATATTATATTCCCACCCAAAAAAGCTAATTAACGTCCGTGTTCATTTAAAGGTTATCTATATTGCCACAGCCAGATTACTTGCATCGAGAAGTTGGCCCACGACCATCCTCATATAGTTTACCCCCTTTTAATTCCAAAGTATGTTTCTGAAGTTCTTCTTCTCCCTCAAATGAGCAAGAAAAATTTCCGATAAATAATGTGTCACTAGATTTAATCACCTTCTTCAGATCACAAGTCATTTCATAAGGCTGATAGCGTAATGTTTTAATTTCAGTAGGAAGTTCTCCCGAATCATTACATTGACCCGGTGCACCCCACCGGCCATGAAACGATTTTGGTATTTGATCTAATGCATTCGCATTGATACTGAAGGAAGAAGTCAAAGTAACAGTTAAGGCTAAAATAGTAGGCTTGAGCATAAAGGGCCTCTCATATCGGTAGTAGATAGAAATGTTCGAGGGTTTAATTTTGGAAGCTAAGGATTGCATCTATTTGCTTATTCGTTAATTCGATGATGCAGAAATTATAGTTAGCAACTCCTCCAGGGGCAGAGGGACTAACCTCCTCGAATCTGCACCAGTCTTCTCTAAATTTTAACCATGACTTCTGCGCCGTGGTTAAAGACTCCCTTTGTTCAGGAGACAAAGAGTTTTTTAACTTCTTGTACTCGGTATTTAATATAACATCTTGCCGCTTGATTTCATCTGCGGAACAAGACGCCCATTGAGAATTTTTAGCGCTCCCAAATCAACCTGTTCCATGCATTGATCAAATTTTGCTGATGGTTTTGATTCAGCATAAACATGAACATGCGGAAAATACGATATTAAGACAAAAATTAGAAGCGTGTTTAATTAGCCATTGAGCATGGTAATTACCTTTTTTCTTCTGAATGGTTTTAAGTTCTTTAGTTACGGACATATCTAAATCTTTCCAATAAATCACATTGGCAATGACGCACAAAAGAGAGAGTCAATCGTCCACTAAATCATAATAACTTTTTTTATTCTCATCACAAAAAGATTCTTTTCCCAACGCAGAGTACCTAACGCGAGTGTCTTCTAATACGTCATTGGAGGTTTGCTTAATTTCATCTTGGGTGATCAGATCTTGACAATTACCAGATGCGTACATCTTCTTTAATTGGTTCTTTACTCCTTCGCTGAAGCCACAAATGTCTTCTAATATACCATTATACATCCCTGCACCTAATATTTTGAAACATAATCCCTTTTTAGATTCAGGATGATCTTCATTATCATCGGAGCTGCAAACATAATCGTTTTTTTGTGATTGGTTGCCTATACCATAACAGAACATTTGACCTTGACTGAATGAGTAACCAATCTTTCCGTTAACTGAAATTATCTCGTCACGGACATCAATTTTAACACTGTCTCCATTTTTCCAAGACCATTCTTGCATCCCACCAGACATATTTGCACATTCGATGACTTTACAGCTTCCCTTATTAATTACCTTGCCGTTAACGTAGCGATAACATGTCTTATCTTCCTCACCGCAACCACCAAACACCATTTCAGTGACAGTAATCAGAAAAACGAAAGCAATAGATTTATACATTTTTGAGTACCTCACTTATTCGTTGGGGAATGCAAAAATACTACAGACATTTTCAAATTATAGATAAAATACTATTTATTCACTAGGCTTACAATAAACTTATCTATGTGGTCACCCTTAAAAACAATCTCAGGTAGAGCTTTGCTTAAAAATGGCTTGTATCGCTCGTTTATATATAGCTCAAGAGAATTTACGGATATCTCGCCTTTTTGGGTGTAATCAGCTTCACCATTAATTCCATCAATAACGGCATTAGTGAAGCTATATTGATTTTTAATTTTTGAGCTATTTTGTATTTTATTAAAGTCGGGGCTCATAAAAAAAACTATTTTACGACCAGCGGCCACGTATCCTTCAGCAACTCCATACATTCCTCTTGAGTTAGGATTATGTCGACCGGGGGCCTGATGGGGGGTATCGAAGAAAATAAGCTTATGGCCAAAAAAAGGTAAAATAGTCTGTACTATACTGTAATCTGATACAGCCGTACGACGTAGGCGATCAGGATCGGCATCTTTTGTTAAGTAGTATATGCCGCTATCCGGGTCCGACATATAATGCCCAGAATAATAAAATATCAAGGTATCGTTTTCGTTAGTCGTTAGCTTTGAGCTTAGCCAGTCGAGACCATCAACAAACATTTGGTGATCAGGATCTGTCAAGGTATTAATATGTACAGATTCGTATAATCCTTTTGAATGCTGCCGTATTGCTTTACTAAATTCGATTGCATTGTTAGCTGCGGACTCTAAGTCAAGATCATTGCGATCGTAATCCGAAACTCCAATAATTAATGCATAAAGGTTTCCTTGTTTGTACTTAACATTATTATAGTAGTCAATGGTGGGGCCATGTGGACGATCATCAACACTGTTGTTGAGTACTGGCATACTTTTTTGTAGAACAATGGTTAACGATGTCCATTTATTAGGAATGATCTCAATAGATCTTACAATCGAATCATACCCAGGAGCCGAAACTTCCACTTCAGTAAGTCCAATTGGTAACCCTTCTGGATAATTGAAAAGCTGATCCTTGGTCAACTTTCCTATAGTTTTCCCTTCTATTTTTACTTCGGCATTGTCCACATTTGCGGTTACCTGAAAATATCCCATGGAAGGTGGTGGTGGTGGTGGTGGCGAAGGACGATGGCTATGGGTTGGTACATCTTGCGAAGCACCTGGTTCACTTGAAGGTGTCAAGTAGAATTTACCAAAAATTACACCTTCCATCCATGGCGTTTGTTTTTTGTTACTCGCCTTAAATACATCATTCGCAACTTGCTTAAAGACGTCTTCAATCTGAGTGCCCGGCTGATCCATAGCTTTTAAAAGTTGCTGAGTGAAGAGACCGTTACGTCCTTGAGGGTTGTCGCTAGCGGTTTCTCCGGGTTTCGTTGCATAGAGTACAAGGGTACCTTTACTTGGAATATTGACTCTCGCCAAGCCCTTCTGGCCAAGGCTTTTCTTATCAGATTGCTTAAAGGGATTATCACGGCAGGCATCAAGGATGATGAGATTCATGGCATTGTCACTGCGATCATTCAAACCAGCCAGTAAGTGATCAACAGACACTGCTTCGTTTGGCACATCCAGGGCGTCATGAATTTTAGCATCAATGGGAATTAAATAATTTACTCCATCTACCTGCAAGCCATGACCTGAGTAATAAAAGAGGGCTACGTTGTCGCTTCCCTTTAAATCACGAAGAAATTCAGTAATTGTGCGGGCCAACTCTTTGCGAGGAAGATTTAATTTTTCCGTGACTTTAAAATCAAACTCCTTTAGTTTTATTGCTACATCATGTGCATCATTGGTGGTATTGGCAAGCGGTGATTCAGGATATGCTGCATTGCCTATTACCAGGGCAGAACGGTCTGCGGCACTGGTGATATGCGAATATGAAAACAATATTAGGGCAAGAAAATGAATTAATGGGAAAAGCTTTCCTTTCGTTATTATCATTTCTTTTTTGAGAGGTAAGGATAAATTTGTTATACACTAGGGAGAGATATTTCTTTTTTACGTATGATAAGGTCAACCTCCCGCGGGGCGTCAGCGTTGTCAGCCATTCAGGATTTTTTATACCACATCCTTCACAGCATAGATACATCGATACTCCCATGGACCGCCTGCATGATCCAGCCATCTTCCTTTTGCCTCATCCCATCCGAGTGGATGCCACCATGGGCAGTGACTTCGATGCCCGAATCTTTACGCAATTAGGGGTAACGGCGGAACTCACGCCCTATCTTACCGATGGTACCGCTTCGACCGAATGGCTGACCAACTATTCGCCGATGCTTCATCAATTTGCTCAGTTACATATCGGGATGCCCGCTTCCGACAACCTGGGTACCTTTACTCTGATGATGAGCTGGGCCAGGCTTCGCGCCCATGGTGATCCCATCTTGACCGTTGCTTCCGAACTGCAAACCCTGCTTTGTGAGACCGATCTGAACCGCGGGCTACCCACCGGCTATTTTCGCTGTCCCTTCCCCCTGGTCTTTGTCGCTTTTGCCCGCCCCAATGAACTGCGGGTACCTAACCGTGGCTCTGGCCGTCACGAATTTGAAGGTGCTTATGTGGGGAACTTTACCGTCGCTCCCAATCATGACATGTTCGAGAACGAATGGCGCCAAAGAGTGTTGCATCTGGACCCGTCCAAAACGACGCGCCTGATCGAACTGACGCTGGTGGGTTTCCCGGTCGGTAAGAGCAACATCCTGGACGATGCCTCTCAGGATTTGGTGCTCTTCATCAAGGATGAGGATGAATGCTTGAGTACGCTGTTGGAGCGGCATTAGGACTATTACCAACGACCTGATACTTACCGATACCCCGGGATGCGTGCCGCCCATGCCGATGAAATGCAGAGTGTTCGGCCCATAGTCATGGAGTTGGCTAATCTCTTGCTTTATCTCAATTAATGGGAGGCCGAACAAATTTCGGTTAACGTCGGAAATGACCTGGAACGGAAGTTCAAGAAGTATGGCAAATTGACCGCACCCAGACAGGCCAAGTTAGCCACGGCTTACAACCACATCCTCATCGGCCCCAGTACCCAGGCCCGTATCGAGGGCCAATCACCGCAGCAAGGCGAGTCAGCCTTCCGGCTACGCCCCCACTGGCGACGGGGCCACTTCAAGCGCATTCACTTCGGCGAGAAGCTGAGTGAAACCCGGTTGGGCTGGATTCAGCCGTACCTGGTGCATAAAGACCAGGCATTCGGGACGGTGAAGACCAAGGAATATGTGGTGAGATAAAGCGGGGGAAGTTAAAGGAGCAAAGTGCCAACGTTTAAACCAAACTTCAATCCGCCGTTAGATTCTGGTGTTGGACTGGAGATCAAATATTGACCTTGTTTCGCTGTTCTCTATTCGGTAGACTCCAAAATCAGAGAGGACCTTTTTGGGTATTAGAAAATGGCATTTGAAAGAAATCACGCCGAAACTCGAATAACGGAATTAGGATGGCTGGCTTTATCTTCCATGATTGTAATATCAAAATGGGAAGAGACGGATAATTACGCCAAGCATGTGGATAATATCAATCAGTGGCTGTTTGATGTTCAAAAAACCTTGATCCAACCAAAGAGAAAAAGATTTCAGCGGAAGAGATATTATCAACTTCTGTTTGCTGAGCAAATCAAAACGACTGAAGGTAATACCCAGTATATCAACAGAAGTCTCCGGGAATACAAAGATCTAAAGGTAATAAACACAGACGCAGAAGCCTACGATCAATTAAAAAAAATATATAAATCACTTGCAAAGGATTTATCAAAGAACCAATTTGAAGGAATCGAGAACTATCTGTACAGGGACTGTTCAGAATCAACTGCATCATAGCCACGATTGGCGTGTTGCCACAATGATGACCCAGATTGACCCCTTCTCTTCCTGATGTGGTCTTCGCCGTTGTCCACCGATCTTCACCTCATCAGAAAGGGGTTGATGATCACCAATAAAAGTAAGCACGGTTTTTCGCCGTGCTTGTGTTTGATGGTGATGCCTCTATCCAGACAGCACAGCCTCAAGGGAGAGCCTGAGGAGAGAGTAATAGGCCACCAACCATGCTGACTACCACGTCATAGAGTTGTTTGTCGCGGCCGATCTGAAACTGGCCGAAATCTGACGATCTGAAACTGGCGCTTCT
>JADHED010001041.1_pt1 | contig 26081 bp, 20 predicted proteins | sample 8952041 | NCBI WGS metagenome assembly JADHED01 (sample SAMN16124423, study PRJNA663239) | bioreactor sludge metagenome | isolation source: sludge (control) | place: India:Bengaluru | collected 2018-09-08
ACCTGGCCTGGGACGACCGCGACGCGCTGATGGACGAGGTCCGCACCCGCATCGCGGCCCTGCTCGCCCAGGGCGGCGCGTAGCCGTGGCCCGGCGCGGGCCCGTCGCCGCCGCACTCGGCGGCCTCACCCGCCGACGGTGAATCGCAGCGTGGCCGGCGCCATCTTCGCACCGTCGGTCCCCTCGATGCCGTCCTCGAACGAGATGACCACCGTGCGCAACGGCTCCAGCGGCTGCGCGAACCGCAGCTCGAGGGAGCGGTTGGCCTCGTTGTAGGTCGCCGTCACGCCGAGGCGCGTGGGCGCCTGGCCCGCCCCGGCCGGCGCCGCGGGCAGGTAGCCGGCGGCGACCCGCCCCTTCAGCGTGGCGGCGTCCAGGTCGCGGGAGAACTGAATCCGCATGACCACCGTCGGCGACACGTCCGTCTCGCCCTCGGTCGGTGTCGAGAACAGGATTTCTGGCGGCGGCCCCATCGTCGGAACCCGGGCGACCGGTTCGGCGGGGAGGTCGGAGGGCGGCCGCGCCAGGCGGATCGCGGTGGCCTCGACGTAGACGAGGCCCCGCGCTTCGCGGACCGTTCCGGTCACCTCGATCCAGCGGTTGCCGTCGGCTCGGGCCTCGACGTCGAGCGTGAATTGGTCGCCCCGCGGGCGCAGCCCGGTCACCCACACGGAGGCGTCGGCCGAGGCCAGCACGAAGTCCCAGCGGCTGCGGCCCGGGGCGTTGGGCTGGTCGCCGAAGAGGTTGCGCCCACGGAAGCGGCCGGTGAGCGTCACCACCTGCTCGGCGAAGCGGTCGGGCTCCAGGGCGAGCGCGCGCACCGACGGCGACGGATAGGGCGGGGCGTCCTGGATGTCGTCGGCCATCAACAGCAGCAGCTCCCCGATGCCGGGCCACGGCTTGCCCAGGCGGGCCTGCGACCGGCGCTCCACGTCGGTGCCCCGCAGCCGCGGGTCGCCGGGCTCGAGCCGTCCAGGGTCGAGCAGCGTGCCGGTGACCTCCACCGGCTGGCCCGGCGCCGCGGCGCCGCGGCCCGCGGCGGGACCTGCCAGCCACACCTCGCGCGCCTGGGCGGCCAGGGCCAGCGCGCCCTCGCGCTCGCGCACCTCGCCCCGCACCCGCACGGGTTGGGTGTGGAAGAACGCCGGGTAGGTGACCAGGGCCTCCACGGTGGCCGACTTGCGCGTGACGCCCGGCTGCGCCGCGGCGGGCAGGGGCGACAGGGTGGCCGCCAGGGCCAGGGCGAGCAGGGCCCGGATTGGCCTTGCGGCCCCGGGTGGCAACGGGAGGAAGCGACGCATCACCATCGTGATCCTACGGGAGCGGAGGACGCGGCGCGAGGGCGCCGTCCGTGGATTGGACGTCACACCGGCGCCCGTCGGCGCATTCGCAGCGTTGATGCTAATATCCCCGCCGCATGGCTACCACACCCTCAGGCGCCCCCGCCCCGGACGGCCGCTCCCAGCCATACGCTCCCTACGTGCCAGCCTCCACCACCATGGCCGAGTTCACCGTGCGGGCCCTGGTGCTGGGGTTGGTGATGAGCGTCGTGCTCGGAGCCGCCAACGCGTACCTCGGCCTCAAGGCCGGCATGACCATCGCCGCGACGTACCCCGCGGCGGTGATCAGCATGGCCGTGCTCCGCCTGCTGCGCGGCAACATCCTCGAGGAGAACTTCGCGCGCACCGTCGGCTCGATCGGCGAGTCGGTGGCCGCGGGCGCCATCTTCACGATCCCCGCCTTCGTGATCCTGAACATCTGGAACTTCTCGCCGGAGAACATGGCGACGGAGTACATGACGGCCACCGCCCTGATGATCCTCGGCGGCCTGCTCGGCATCATGTTCGTCACCATCCTGCGGCGCGTGATGGTCGAGGACAGTTCGCTGCCCTTCCCCGAATCGGTGGCGGCCTCGGAGATCCACAAGGCCGGCCAGAAGGGATCGGAAGCGGCGTCGCAGCTGTTCAAGGCCATGGGCGTCGGGGCGACGCTGCAGTTGCTCGCCGACCTGGGGATCTTCGCCAAGTCGAACAGCTTCGCCGTGGCCATGGGCCAGGTGAAGGAGAGCTTCGTGCGGCTCGGGCTCGACGCCACCTCGCGCACCGTGCCCACCGGCGGCATCACCACGATGCACGCGCCGTCGGCCAGTCCCGCCTACATCGGCGTCGGCTACATCATCGGGCCGGTGCTGGGCGCCCTGAACTTCGCGGGCGGCCTGCTGGCCTGGGGCCTGTTCGTGCCCCTGCTCGTCTACTTCCTCGGTCCCGAGATGATCGGCCAGTACACCTCGGCCGACGGCGTGCAGAACTGGGGCGGGCTCACCAACGACCTCTACCGCTTCATCGTGCGGCCGATCGCGGTCGGCGGCATGCTGGTCGGCGCCTGCTACACGCTGTGGCGGATGCGCGCGAACCTGGTCGGCGGCATCAAGCGCGGCATCGCCGACGTGAAGAAGTCGGCGGCCGCCGCGGCGCCCGCCAACCGCACCGAGCAGGACCTGCCGTTCAAGACCGTGCTGATCGGCATCGCGGTGCTGCTCGTGCTGATGGTCGCGCTCTACTTCTACTTCACCCAGGCGATCGGCGCCGCGATCCTGGCGGGCGTGGTCATCCTCGTCACCGGCTTCTTCTTCGCGGCGGTGTCGGGCAACCTCGTCGGCATGATCGGCTCGTCGAACAACCCGATCTCGGGCCTCACGCTGGCCACCACCATCGTGGCCGCGCTCACCATGGTGCTGGTCGGCGCCAAGGGCATCGAGGGCATCGCCGCCGTGATCGGCGTGGCGGCGGTGGGCTGCGTGTCGGCGGCCGTGGCCGGCGAGATGCTGCAGGACCTGAAGGTGGGCCACATCCTGGGCGGCACGCCCTGGCGCATGCAGGTGGGCGACGTCATCGGCGTGGTCGTGGCGGGCCTCGTGCTGTTCTTCCCGCTCTACGTGCTGCACGTCTCCGACCTGGCGATGAACCCGGCCACGGGCGGTTTCGGCGGACCCAACCTCGCGGCGCCGCAGGCCGGCCTCATGGCGGCCGTCTCGCAGGGCATCGTCGGCGGCGAGATGGCCTGGCCCCTCGTCATCGTCGGCATTTCGATGGGCATCTCGCTCATCCTGATCAAGGTGCGCAGCCCCATGCTGTTCGCCGTCGGGATGTACCTGCCGCTCGAGACCACCTTCGCCATCTTCATCGGCGGCCTGATCCGCGGCCTGGTGGACAAGCTGCGGGAGCAGCGCGGCTACAACGAGGCCCAGAAGGCGCGCGTCGAGAACGCGGGCGTGCTGGCCGCGTCGGGGCTGATCGCCGGCGAGGCGCTCGTGGGGCTGTTCGTGGCGACGGTCGTCTTCTTCCGCGACGGCTTCTGGTCGATCGGCGGCTTCGAGGGGATCGCCCCGTGGCTGGCGATCCCGGTGTTCGGCGTGCTCGCGTGGTACCTGACGTTCGTGCCGTTGTCGAAGGCGGGCGCGGCCGACGAACCGGCGCCGCCCACGGCGTCGAGGTAGCAGAAGGGGCCTGGGTGTGCGCCGCGAGCGCGCTCACCCCGGGCCCGGTGTCAGGCTTGGGGCTTGGGACTTGCGGCCTGGGGCCTGAAGCCGTGAGCCCCTCTGACGTAGCCCGGGGTCTTTAGTTAGACCCCGGGGAGGTTAGACCCCGGGGAGGTCAGACCCCGGGGAGGTCAGACCCCGGCGAAGGCTTCAGCCGGCCCACGCGCCACGCGTCCGGTGAACGCCGGACGCCACCAAGACAGCGGGTGCGGCCCCAAGCCCCAGGCCCCAGGCCTCAGGGTCAAGCCCCAAGCCTCAAGCCCACTCGAACCACTGCTCGACGTCCGCGCCGTCCAGGTGCGGCCGCTCGCGGCGCCTGAACTCGTTGGCCCGCGAGCCATACGCGTAGTCCTGCCCCCACCGCTCCCCGTGGCGCGCCACGTCCTCCACGGCGTGCAACAGGAACTCCACCTCGGCATCCGGCGTGGTGGGGTGGATCGACATCCGCACCCAGCCAGGCTTCTCCGAGAAATCCCCGTGCTCGATCTTCTCGGTGATCGCGCGCGAGCGGTTCGGATCGACGTGGAGCAGGAAGTGGCCGTAGGTGCCGGCGCACGAGCAGCCGCCGCGCACCTGCACGCCGAACCGGTCGTTGAGCAACCGCACCACGAGGTTGTAGTGCAGGTGCTCGACGTAGAAGGAGAAGATGCCGAGCCGGTCGGCGACGTGGCCGGCGAGGACGTGCAGCCGGGGGATGCGCTGCAGGCCCTCGAGGATGCGCGGCACCATCTCGTGCTCGCGCGCCAGCATGCGGTCCACGCCCATCGCCTCCTTGAGGCGAATGGCGAGCGCGGCCTTGAAGGTCTGCAGGAACGCTGGCGTGCCGCCGTCCTCGCGCACCTCGATGTCGCTGATGAAGCTGTGCTCGTGCCAGGGGTTGGTCCACAGCACGGTGCCGCCGCCCGGCTGGTCGGGCACGCGGTTCTGGTAGAGGCGCGAGTCGAACACCAGGACGCCGGGGCTGCCCGGGCCGCCGAGGAACTTGTGCGGCGAGAAGTAGATGGCGTCGAGGCTGGCCGCGGGGTCGCCCTCCGGGTGCATGTCGATCGGGACGTAGGGCCCCGAGGCGGCGAAGTCCACGAAGCACAGGCCCCCGTGGGCGTGCATCACGCGGGCGAGGTCGTGGTACGGCGTGCGGATGCCCGTGACGTTCGAGCAGCCGGTGAACGCGCCGATCTTGAGCGGCCGGTCCGCGTGGCGCGCCAGGGCCTGCTCCAGGCGCTCCACCGCCACCAACCCCTGCGCGTCGGGCTCGAGCACCTCCACGTCGCAGATCGACTCCTCCCAGGAGGTCTGGTTGGAGTGGTGCTCCATGTGGGTGACGAAGACCACGGGGCGCCGGTGGGGCGGCAGCGAGCAGTACGGCTGCAGCTGCTCGGCCAGCCGGAGGCCCAGCATGCGCTGCAGCTTGTTGACGACCCCGGTCATCCCCGAGCCCTGCGTGATGATCACGTCGCCGGGCGCGGCGTGGACGTGCGCCTTGATGAGGCGGTGCGCCTCGTGGTACGCGCGCGTCATCGTCGTGCCCGACGTGTTGGACTCGGAGTGGGTGTTGGCCACGAGCGGCCCGAAGCGCTCCACGAGCCGACGCTCGATCGGGGCGAACAGCCGGCCGCTCGCCGTCCAGTCGGCGTAGACCAGGCGCTGCGAGCCGTAGGGCGTCGCAATCGCCTGGTCGATGCCGACGATCTCGCGTCGGAAGCCGTCGAAGTAGGATTCCAGCGCGCTCATCCTGGTGAGCCCCCTCAGGCGACGTTCTTCAGGATGCCGACGAGGAAGTTCCAGAAGAGCGGCACCGTGTCCACGTAGATCTTCTCGTCGGGCGAGTGCACGCCCTCGAGCGTCGGCCCGAACGAGATCATGTCCATGCCGGGGTACTTCTCGCCGATGATGCCGCACTCGAGGCCGGCGTGGATGGCCTTCACGTGCGGCTCGCGGCCGTGCTGCTCCTTGTAGGTGGCAATCGCGACCTTCAGGATGGGGGAGTCGACGTTGGGCTTCCACCCCGGGTAGCCGTCACCCTGGGTCACCTCGGCGCCGCCCGCTTCCAGGATGTAGCGCACGGTCTGCGCGATCTCGAGGATCTCGCTGCGCACCGAACTGCGCTGGCTGGTGCCCACCGTCACCGTCTTGCCCTTGGTGACGATGGAGGCGAGGTTCGTGGAGGTCTCCACGAGCCCCGGGATGTCGGCGCTCATCTTCATCACGCCGTGCGGCAGCGAGGCCAGCGCGCGGGTGAGCTTCTGCTGCACCTTGCGCGGGAACAGCTTGCCCTTGCGCCCCTTCACCGGCGCGGCCGACACGGCCAGGTCGGGCTCCACCGACCCGAGTTCGTTGCGCGCCACGTCGTGCCAGCCGGCCACGGCGGCCGTGGCGGCCTCCAGCTTCGCCGCGGGCAGGTAGACCACCGCCGTCGCCTCGCGCGGGATCGCGTTGCGCTTGTTGCCGCCGTTGATGGCCGACAGCCGGATGCCGAATTCCTCGAGCGCGATCAGCACACGGGTGAGGATCTTGATCGCGTTGCCGCGGCCCTTGTCGATCTCCATGCCCGAGTGGCCGCCCTTGAGGCCCGTCACCTTCACCTCGAGCCCCACGAGCTTCGCGGGCGTCTCCTCGAGCGCCAGCGTCCAGGTGCCCTGCGTGTCCTTGCCGCCCGAGCAGCCGATGTAGATCGCGCCCTCTTCCTCCGAGTCGAGGTTCATGAGGATCGTGCTCTGCACGAACCCGGTCGCCAGCATGTTGGCGCCGGTGAGCCCCGTCTCCTCGTCGATGGTGAAGAGGAACTCGAGCGGGCCGTGGGCCACCGTGGTCTCTTCCATCAGCGCGAGGTTGGTGGCCACCGCGATGCCGTTGTCGGCGCCGAGCGTGGTGCCGTTGGCCATCAGCACGTTGCCCTTGCGCACGAGCTCGATCGGGTCCTTCGAGAAGTCGTGCTTCTTGTCGGCGTTCTTCTCGCACACCATGTCGAGGTGGCCCTGCAGGCACACCGAGGGCTTGCCCTCGTGGCCGGGCGTCGCCGGCTTGGTCACCAGCACGTTGCCGGCGGCGTCCTGCCGGGCCTTCAGCCCGAGCCGCTTGGCCTCCTTCATCACGAAGGCCGCCGCGGCCTCCTCGTGCTTCGAACAGCGGGGGATCTTCGAGAAGGCGGCGAAGTGCTTCCAGACGAGTGCGGGCTCGAGACCGTCGATCGGGCTGGCCATGGTGCAGGCTCCTTCGGGGGACGCGGGACGAGGGCGAGGATCAGCGGGCGGGCGCGCCGGCCGGGGCCGGCCGCTGCCGTGGGCCCGGCGACGTCGCGGGCCGCCGGTCATGCTACCACCGGCGCCGGCTGGCGCCACCCTGTCCCGGCCTTGGCCCGGACCCGGGTCGCCCCGGGGCCGCCCCGCGCCGTCGGGCCGGCGTCCGGGCGAGCGTCCCGCGGCCTTGCGAGGGCGCCCTGCGCCGCATACAATCCGCCCTTCGCCGTGCCGTCCCCCGCCCCCAGGCCCCTTCCCGACCAGATCTCGGAACTCACCACCGGGCGGCTGTCCGTCTACCTGCGCTGCCTCGAGGTCCTCGAGGAGGAAGGCCTCCAGACCATCTCCTCCGGCGGCCTGGCCGAGCGCTTCCACCTCAACGCGGCCCTGATCCGCAAGGACCTCGCCTACTTCGGCGAGTTCGGCGTCCGCGGCGTCGGCTACTTCGTGAAGGATCTCCGGCGCCACCTGCGGCAGATCCTCGGGCTGGACCGCCGCTACAAGGTCGCCATCCTCGGCGCCGGCAACCTCGGGTGCGCCCTGGCCGACTACGCCGGCTTCCGCCAGGACGGCTTCCTCGTCGTCGGCATGTTCGACGTCGCGCCCGAGAAGGTGGGGCGCCTCGTCCGCAGCGGCCTCGTCGTCCGGCACGTGCGCGAGCTCGGCGACGTGGTGCGGGAGCCTGGCGTGGACATCGCCGTGGTGGCCGTCCCGCGGCAGGCCGCCCAGGAGGTGGTGACGCAGGTGGCGGAGGCCGGCATCCGCGCCGTGCTCAACTTCGCCTCGGGCACCGTGCGCGTGCCCGACGGCATCCGCCTGAAGAACGTGGACCTGAGCGTGTCGCTCGAGACCCTGTCGTTCTTCCTCGCCCAGGGAGAGGCCAATGGCGCGGACCCCACGTGACGCGCGACCAGCGACGCTGACGCACCTCGACGCGCGCGGGGCCGCGCGGATGGTGGACGTGGGCGACAAGCCCGACACCGCGCGCGAGGCCGTCGCGCGCGGGCACGTGACCATGTCGGCCGAGGCCCGGCGAATCGTGCGGCGCGCCGAGTCGAAGAAGGGCGATGCCGTGCAGGTGGCGCGCCTGGCCGGCATCATGGCGGCCAAGCGCACCGCGGACCTGATCCCGCTGTGCCACCCGCTCGCCCTGACCTCCGTGGCCGTGGACCTCCGGCCGACGCGCACGGGCTACGCCATCGAGGCGCGGGTCCGCACGCGCGGACAGACGGGCGTGGAGATGGAGGCGCTCACGGCCGTGTCGGTGGCCGCGCTCACGCTCTACGACATGGTGAAGGCCGTGGACCGCGCAATGGTGATCGGCGACGTCTGCCTGGTGGAGAAGCGGGGCGGCAAGAGCGGCGTCTATCGCCGGCCGTAGGCTGGACGTCTCCGTCCGGTGGCGATCGCCGGCTGCCGGCCCGCCTGGCGGGAAGCCCCCGCGCCGGGATCGTCAGTCGAAGAGGCGGGCCGCCGGCAGCGGCCACCACCGCACCTGCACCTTGCCGATGATGTACTTCTTGGGCACGAGGCCCCAGTGGCGGCTGTCGGAGCTGTTGTTCCGGTGGTCGCCCATCACGAAGTAGTAGCCCTCGTCGATCCGCTGGGGGCCCCAGTCCTCGTGGCTGCGGAACTCCTCCGGGACGTACTCGTCGCTGAGGGGCACGTCGTTGACGAACACGCGCCCGTCGACGATGCGCACCTCGTCGCCCTCCTCCGCGATCACCCGCTTGACGAACGACTTGTCGGGGTTGATCGGGTAGTACAGCATCACGATGTCGCCGCGGCGCGGCTCGCCCAGCCGGTAGACCAGCTTGTTGACGATGAGCCGGTCCTGGTCGGTGAGCGTCGGGGCCATGCTCTGGCCCTCGACGCGCGCCACCTGGAAGCCGAAGGTGACGATGAGCGTGGCGTAGACGGCGGCCGAGGCCAGGGTCTTCACCCAGGCGACGACCTCCTCGCCGGCCTGCTTCAGCACCCGTGCCGCGCGGCCACCGGCCACGACCGCCCCAGCGCCGACGACGGCCGGCGCGGGCAGGGTGGCGTGCTGGACCTGGGCGACGAGGGGCGGCGCCGTCGCCTCGATCACGGGCGGCGCCGTGTCACCGGCCAGAGGCGGCGGCGTGGCCGCGAGGGCCGCCGACTGCAGGGCCAGGCCCGTCACCGGGTCGGTCGGCGTCAGAGCCCCAGGTACTCCCTGAGGCGCCGGGTCTGCGACCGGCTCACCGGGATCTCGGTCGCCTTGGCGTCCTTCATCCTCAGGATGTAGTTGCGGCTGAACCAGGGGACTATCTCCTTGATCTTGTTGATGTTCACCAGGTGCGAGCGATGCACGCGCCAGAACACCGCGGGGTCGAGCTGTGCCTGGAGTTCGTCGAGCGTCCGGTAGTTGGAGGTGCCCGACACCTGCCCGGTGACGACCGTTATTGTATCGTCAACGAGCGAGGCGTAGATCATCTCCTCCGCCGCCACGAGCAGGAGGCGGTCGCCCACCTTCACGGCCAGGCGCTCCCGCCGGGCCTGCCGCTCGGACACCAGTTGGACGATGCGCTCGAGCGCTTCGTTCGTGAGCGGCACCGCCGCGCCCGGATCCTGGCCCCGGCGCTCGCCCTCGATGCGCCGCCGGGCCCGCTGGACGGCCTGGTCCAGCCGGGCCGGGTCGAGCGGCTTGAGCAGGTAGTCCACGGCGTTCACCGCGAACGCGTCGAGGGCGTACTGGTCGTAGGCGGTGACGAAGATCACCTCCGGGGGGGCCTGTCCCAGGACGAGCCGGCGGGCCACCTCGAAGCCGCCGACCCCCGGCATCTGCACGTCGAGGAACACCAGGTCGGGCTCGAGGTCCTCGAACATCCCGATGGCCTGGACGCCGTCGGCGGCCTGGCCCACCACCTCCACGCCCCCGACCTGGCCCAGCAGGTAGGCGAGTTCCTCGCGGGCGAGCGGTTCATCGTCGACGATCAGCGCGCGCAGGGGCATGGTGTCAGGCCGGGGTCGTGTCGGCCACCGTCATGTCGGGGATCACGATGCGGGCCGTGGTGCCGTTGCCGGGGGCCGACTGCAGGTCGAACTGGCAGTTGGTGCCGTAAATCACCCGGAGCCGCTCGCTGACGTTGCGCAGGCCGATGCCCGAGCCCGTGGGACGGCCGGCGCGCTCGGGCAGCATGCCGACGCCGTTGTCCACCACCTCGATGACCGCCCGCCCGTCGCGCCGGTAGGCCCGCAGCGTGACGGTGCCGACGCCCGTCTTGCGGGCCAGGCCGTGCTTGAGCGAGTTCTCGACGAGCGGCTGCAGGATCATGCTCGGCACCACCACGTCGAGGCTGTCGGCGGCGACGTCCTTCTCGACCGTGAGGCGCGGCCCGAAGCGGATGCACTCGATGTCGAGGTACTCGTCGATCGCCGACAGCTCCTCGCGCAGCGTCACGAAGTGGTCCTGGCTCTTCAGCAGGCGCCGCAGCAGGCCCGACAGCTTGACGATCAGCGTGCGGGCCGTGTCGGGCTGCGAGCGGATGAGCGAGGCGATCGAGTTCAGCGTGTTGAAGAGGAAGTGCGGGTTGATCTGGTTCGACAGCGCCTCGATGCGCGCGGCGAGCAGCAGCTTCTCCTGCTCCTGCAGCTTGTGCTCGATGCGGGCGGAGTTCCAGATCTTGATCGGGATGGCCACGCAGAGCACCGTGGCCACGAGCACCAGGAAGGTCATCAGCGGCGTGCCGTCGCCGAGGTAGGCGAGCCGGTGGGCGCCGAAGCGCATGCCGAGGAACTGCCGCAGGATCTCGAGGCCCACGGGCGCCGCGATGAGGATGATCTGCCAGTCGATGCGGAACCGGCGCAGGAACGACCACGCGTAGCGGTGGAGGTCGGTGAAGACGAACGGCGAGAAGTGCCAGATCGCCTCCTTCGGGCACACCTCGCGCAGGCCGCCCCCGGCGAAGCCGCAGCCGACGTTGAAGGGGAGCGACAGCACCTCGCCGGCCGCGGTGGCCGGCAGGCCGATCATCGCCCCGACGATCGCGCCGGCGTAGGGACCGGCGATGAGGCCCGCGAGGAACGGCCCGGCGAGGGAGAACTCCACCGCCTGGTAGTTCAGCAGAAGGCGCGAGAGGGTGCCGACGGTGAGCGGCACGCCGACGCCCACGATGAAGGTGAAGCGCTCGGGCCAGTCGCGCCGCTCGGTGAGCAGGATGCGGCGGAAGCGCTGGAAGCGCACCAGCATGGTGGCCAGGGCGGCGACCACCGCCAGGCGGAAGACCAGCGTGGTGACCAGCAGCTGGTTGGACGAGAGGAGTGTGGTCTCGGGCTGCACGGGGGAGGCGCGCGGGGCGCCCGCCGCCGGCGGGCCGCACCCATGACGCGACGGGCGGCCGGCGCGTCATGGGGGGATGGTATCCTAAACGGCGCGCTCGCCCGCGATAGCGCCGCGCCCGCACGACGCGACCGGCCCCCAGGGGGCCGCGCGTGGTCGCCGGGGCGCGCGGCGCGGCGGGGGAGCCGGCACGGGATCACGACCCGGAGGACGTACGCATGATTCGGCCGCTGCTCGTCGGCTTCGCGACGACGCTGAAGCATATTTTCAAGAAGCCGGTGAGCGTCAACTACCCGGACCAGAAGGTGCCGGTGTTCCCGAAGTTCCGGGGCAAGCAGGTGTTGATGCGCGACGAGGCCGGCCTCGTTAAGTGGGTGGCCTGGGGGCTGGGCGCGGTGGCCTGCCCGGCTGACGGTATATACCTCGAGCCGGCCGAGAACGACGGCACCGTGCTCGCCGGCCCCCGCTACGCGAAGGTCTACCAGATCCACAAGACCCGCTGCATCTTCTGCGGCTACTGCGAGGAAGCCTGCCCGGTGTCGGCCATCTTCATGGGCAAGGACTACGAGACGGCCGTCTACAGCAACCAGGACTTCATCTGGGACAAGCAGGACCTGCTGGTGCCGCTGGGCCGGCCGACGCCGGCGCCGATCGAGACGGCGGCCGCCCGCTGACATCCGGCGGCCGGGGCGCCCGCGCGTCCCGGCCGCGCGGTCCCGGTGCGTCTCGCCGGGGCCCCCACTGGGAATGCGCACCCCCTTCCTCGACGCCATCGACGAGCGACCGCTCGTCTGCGACGGGGCGATGGGAACGATGCTGTACACGCGCGGCATCTTCCTCAACCGCTCCTTCGACGAACTCAACCTGACGCAGCCCGACCTGGTGGCCGAAGTGCACCAGGCCTACGTCCGCGCCGGCGCCGACGTGATCGAGACCAACACCTTCGGCGCGAACCGGGTGAAGCTCGCCGCCTTCGGGCTCGCCGCGGAGGTGCGCGCCATCAACGCGCAGGGGGCGCGCATCGCCCGCCGCGCCGCGCGCGACGAGGCGTACGTGGCCGGCGCGATCGGCCCGCTGGGCATCCGCGTGGAGCCCTGGGGCAAGACCGGCCTCGACGAGGCCGAGGCCTGGTTCCGGGAGCAGGCCGAGGGCCTCGTGGAGGGGGGCGTCTACCTCTTCATCCTCGAGACCTTCCGCGACCTGAACGAGCTTGGCGCCGCGATCCGCGCGGCGCGCTCGGTGTGCGCCACGCTGCCCGTCGTGGCGCAACTGACCACCGAGGACGACGGCAACAGCCTCGACGGGACGCCGCCCGAGACGTTCGCGCCGCAGATCGAGGCGTTCGGCGCCGACGTGATCGGCGTCAACTGCAGCGTCGGGCCCGCGGCGATGCTGGAGACGCTCGAGCGGATCGCCAGCGTGTCGCAGGCGCGGCTGTCGGCGCAGCCCAACGCCGGCCGGCCCCGCGACGTCGAGGGGCGCAACATCTACCTGTGCTCGCCCGAGTACATGGCCTCCTACGCGCGCCGCTTCGTCCTCAACGGCGTGAAGCTCGTCGGCGGCTGCTGCGGCACCTCGCCCGACCACATCCGCCAGATCCGGCGGGCCGTGTCCTCGGCCGGGGCCGGGAAGGCGGCCCGGGCGCGACGGACCGGCGGGGCCGACGCGGCGGCGGCGCCGGCCGTGGTGCCGGTGCCGCGCGCGGAGAAGTCGCGCCTGGCCAATGCGCTCGCCCGCGGGACCTTCGTGCGCCTGGTGTCGGTGATCCCCCCGAAGGGCCACCGGCTCGACGAGCTCATCGAGCAGGCCCGCCTGCTGCGCATCCGCGGCGTGGACGTCCTGCAGGTGAGCGACGCGAAGACCGGCACCCGCATGAGCGGGCTGTCGGCGGCCGTGCTCGTGCAGCAGCAGACCGGCATCGAGACGCTGCTCAACTACACCTGCCGCGACCACCGGCTGCTCGGCATGCAGTCGGACCTGCTCGGCGCCCATGCCATGGGCGTGCGCAACCTGCTCATCACCACCGGCGACCCGCAGCGGCTCGGGGAGTTCCAGGACGCCACGGTGGTGTTCGACGTGGACTCGATCGGCCTCACGAACGTGGTGACCCGGCTCAACCAGGGCAGCGACATCGGCGGGCAGCCCGTGTCGCCGCCGACGGCCTTCCACGTGGGCGTGGCCGTGAACCCCTCGGCGCTGAACCCCGACGAGGAGGTGCGCCGCCTGCGCTACAAGGAAGAGGCCGGGGCCGAGTTCATCGTCACCCACCCGGTGTTCGACCCGGCCGACCTGGCGGCGTTCCTGGAGCGGGCGGGCGGCGTGTCGCTGCCGATCATCGCCTGCGTCCGGCCGCTCGAGGACGCGCGGCGGGCCGAGGCGCTGGCCAACGAGGTGCCCGGGGTGCGGGTGCCGGCCGCCTACGTGCAGCGGCTGGTCGACGCGGAGGCCGAGGGCCGCGCCGCCGAGGAGGGCGTGGCCATCGCGCGCGAGGTGGGGCGGGGCCTGCGGCCGATGGTGCAGGGGCTGCAAGTGGCCGTCCCCCCGGCGCGGATCGTGGCGGCGATGGACGTGCTGGCCGCGCTCGACGAATGAGGCAGGCCCCGGTTCCCCGCGCCGGCGGCGGCTTGCTGCCCCCCGGGTTACGGGGTATAGTCCCGTAGTTTCGACGGAGCCGATCTCGACCATGCCGCTCTTCGATCGCGAGTCCCGCGAGAGCCTGAGTATCCTCGCGTCCTCGGATGCCGCCACCCGCGCCCTGTCGGTCACCGACGTCGACAACCACTTCGTCGACAAGGTGTACGACAACCTGGCGAAGATCTACGACACGGTCTTCGGGCCCACGCTCCACCCGGGCCGGCTGCAGGCCATGCGGCGGATGCAGATCGACCCGGGCGCCGAGATCCTCGAGGTGGGGGTCGGCACCGGCATCAACGCCTCGCTCTACCCGCCCGCGTGCCAGGTGACGGGCATCGACTTCTCGGCCTCGATGCTCGAGAAGGCGCACGAGCGGATCGAGCGGGAAGGCATCCGGAACATGCGGCTGTTCCAGATGGACGCCGCCGACCTGCAGTTCGCCGACGACAGCTTCGACATCGTCTACGCGCCGTACCTGATCAGCGTGGTGCCCGACCCCGTGCAGGTGGCGCGCGAGATGCGGCGGGTGTGCAAGCCCGGCGGCCGCATCATCTTCCTGAACCACTTCCGCAGCCCGAACCCCGTGCTGGCGTTCTTCGAGCGGCTGATCTCACCGCTGACGATCCACATCGGGTTCAAGGCCGACCTCGACCTGCCCGGGTTCCTCTCGCAGGCCAAGCTCACGCCCGTGTCCGTGGAGAAGGTGAACATCCCGCGGATCTGGTCGCTCGTGACCTGCGTGAAGGAGTAGCGGCGCACGCCGGCGAGCCCGCGCGCGCCGCCATCAGTGCTTCGACTTCCACTCCTCGGTGGCCTGGATGTCGGTCACCACGCGCGCCCAGGCCGCGTCGGGTGACACGCCGGCGAGGCGCTGTCCCAGATACACGTCTACCACCCACGCCGCGATGCCCAGGAAGTCGGGCTGGCCATTGAGCGACAGCCCGTTGGACCGCTGCAGCCCCTCGGGGGCGGAGTAGAAGCGGTCGAGGCGCTCCATCACGGCGAGCAGTTCGCCGCGGTCGAACGGCAGCCGGTTCGGCACGGGCAGCGGCGTGGCCGGGGCGCGGTTGGGGTTCTTCGCCCGCCACTCCTCGCTCTGCGTGATGTTGGCCATCACGTGGTAGCGGGCCTCCACCTCGGCGTAGCCCGCGTAGCGGGCGTTCATGTAGATGTCGAAGAACCACGCCGCCAGCCCGAGGAAGTCGGGCCGGCCGTTGATCGACAGGCCGTTGGAGCGCTGCAGGCCGGCCGGCGCGGCGTAGTAGGCGTTGATGGCGCCCATGGCGCCCAGGGCCTCGTTGCGCCCGATCGTGAACACCGCCGGCGAGAGCGGATACGTCCGGAACACCCGCGGCGCCAGGTTGTAGATGCTGGTGACGGCCGTCACGTCGAGCTCGCTGACGCGGCTGCGCTGGCCGACGCCGGTGGCCTGCTGCGCGTACTCCGGCTTGGGCGTGATGGTCTCGAGCCCGGTCGCCTTGCCGAAGGCCGTCTTCGAGTAGTGCATCAGCGAGCCGAAGTCGTAGGGGCCCCACATGCGCCCCGTCGAGATGCGCGTGAAGTTGCTGAGCGCGTCGGGCTCGATGTTGTCGGTGTTGATGGTGACGTAGGTGTCGCGGTCGGGCCGCTGGTGCTCGTGGATCAGCCCGAGGGCGTGGCCGATCTCGTGCGCGATGATGCCCGAGGTCCAGCAGCCGGTCGCCAGGTTGATCACCTGGGGACCCGCCGCGCCCATCCCGACCTTCGCGAAGCACCCGTCGCCCGTTTTCTGCACGTTCACCCACACCGGCTCGTTCGTGCGCTCCACGCAGGCCACGCCGGCCGGCGCCCACCAGTCGCAGGCCGCGAAGAACCGCACGCGGTCGGTGTCGGTGACCTCGCTCGAGAAGCTGATCGGCACGATCCCGAACTCCCACGGGCGGGCCGAGAAGCTCTCGAAGCTGGCGCCCAGCGGGCGGCTCACGTCGGGGCGCCGCTCGAAGCGCGCGGTCTCGAAGATCATGTCGTCGATCATGAACTCGCCTGGCGGGAGGACGGGCCGCGTGAACGGCCGCCCGAGCGGCGAGTCGGGCTCGGTGATGGCACCCGCCGGGCCGGTGACGGTCTGCGCCGTCGCGGGCGCGGCGCACGCCGCGACGGCGGCAGCGACCGCTGCCGCCCTGATCCACCGTCCAACACTCGACACGAGGGGTCCTCCTTCGGGGCAGGGCAGGTGCCAGAAAGTATCGCACACGCCTCCCGGCGCCGGCTGTGTCCTCCTCGGAGGTCATCCTGGCTCGCGTGCAGGCGCCGTTCCTGCCGCCGTGCGCCCACCCGGCGGGCGAATCGATGTGGCATGGACCTTGACTCCATCAGGGCTGTTCCCCAGGGAGGCGAAGACACCATGCAGAGCACACACCGACTCAGCGGCGCCACCGCCCGCTTGGGGATGACCAGGATGCGGGCGATGGCCGCGACGATCGTCGTGGCCGCCATGGGGGCCGCGGCGTGTGGAACGGCGGCGTCGCCTGGCCCCGGGGCGGCGGTCACGCCGGGACAGTCGAGTGCCGTCGTGCCGGGCGGCCTGACGGTGGCGTGCGGGCCCGGCCAGCAGGCGCTCGTCACGCAGCGCGTCGTCAACGGCCAGCCGACCACGGCCGTCGAGTGCGCCGGCGTGGTCGCGAGCCCAGCCGCGCCCGCCGGGGTCGGCCTCGCGAGCGGCACGGCCTGGCCGGCGGCGGCCGGCCCGGTCCCGGCACAGCCGGTGGCCCTCGCGCGGCCCGCGTCCTACACCACCGACGGCGACGTGCTCACCTACCAGCCCCGGCCGCGGCCGCGGGCGCCGGTGCGCAAGGCCGGGCGGACGGTGCAGAAGAGCGTGCTGATCATCGGGTCGTCGGCTGGCATCGGCGCGGGCGTCGGCGCGGCCATCGGCGGCAAGAAGGGCGCGCTCATCGGCGCGGCGATCGGCGGCGGCGGCGCGACGATCTGGGACCAGGCCACGCGCCGGTAGCCGCGCGGATCGCAGCCGATGACGCCGGCTCCGTGGCGCGTCGGCGGGCCCACCCCCGGGGTCTGAAGACCCCGGGGCTAAGTCTCGCGTTGTAGCCGCGGGTCGTCAGACCCGCGGTGTCCCCGGTCACACCAGGAACGACAACAGCCGATCCGCCGCGAACTCGGCGCCGTCAGTGGCCTCGCGCACCAGCGGACGGGGGCACGCCAGCGCCTCCTGCAGCGCAGCTTCCCACCGGCCGGCGAGCAGGTCGTCGTTGGAGATGAACGCCGACCGCACCGTGCGGGGCACGGCCTCCACCAGCACGTCGTACTCGATGAAACGCCCGCGCGACGTGTAGACGATGGCGGCGTCGTTGGCCAGGCACTCCGAGATGATCCCGTAGCCGGGCTTGGTGACGACCACGTCGGCGGCCTTCACCAGGTCTTCGTAGCGCCAGCCTTCGCCGTACCAGGCGTGCTCGTTGACCGACACCACGTTGCCGCGACGGGTGGTGGCGGCGCCCGCCACGCGTTCGCCCTTGGGGACGAGCGAGCCCTCCGTGACGATGAACTCGTGATCGCCGAGGCGGGCGAGCAGGTCCGGGCCCATCGACTCGAGGCCGAAACCGCCGAAGGACACGAGGACGACCGGCCGGGCGCCGGTGAGGCCGAGGCGCGCGCGCACCTCGTCGGCCCCGCGGCGCGAATGCCGCGCCACGAAGGGCAGGTCCACCACGCGGCGGAAGCCGTCGAACCCGCCGTGCATCGGCAGCCGCCACGCCTCCTCGGCGAACCGGTGCGTGCCACGGATCAGGGCGGGCACCCACGCGGCCGGCCCGAGCCACTCGGCGTAGTCCTCGTAGATCCAGTCCCAGGTGAAGTTGCCCATCGCGACGACGGGCACCTCGGCCGCGTCGGCGGCGGCGAACGCGAGCGGTGGCACGTCGGCCACCACCAGCCGCGGGCGCACGGCGCGCAACCACGCCGCCTCGCGCATCGCGTGCGCGTCGAAGGCCTCGTAGAACTCGCGCGCGCGGGCGGCCGTGGCCTCGAGGTCGGGCTGCAGGCTGTCGCGCTGCACGACGCCCGTGTCGGTCTCGCCGTGGACGTAGGTGACGGGGCCGCGCACGGTGACGTCGAACAGCCAGCGGGCCGCCGTCGTGCGGACCTGGACGGCGATGTCTGGCCGGCGGGCGAGCAGGGCGTTGACGACCTCGATCACGCGCGAGGCGTGGCCGAAGCCGTGGCCGGAGACGTAGAAGACGATGGACATGGGGGGCTTGGGGCTTGGGGCCTGGGGCCCCGACGGGTCACGGCGTTGCCCGCCGCGCGTCCTTCCGGCGCACGTAGAGCTGCTTGCGCACGCGCGCGACCGTGGCGCCGTCGGCGTCGCGCACGGTGACGTCGAACCACTTTAGGTGCTTCTCGCCCGACGCGGTGGCGGCCCGCAGCGCGTCGAGCAGCGGCTCGTCGATGGTGAACTCGGCCACCATCGTCCCGCGGCCCGGCGCCACGAACTCGATCTCGGCCGCCCGGTCCCACACCACGTACTCCGGCCCGAGGTTGCGCAGGACCATGATCATCAGGAACGGGTCGGTCATCGAGAACAGGCTGCCGCCGAAGTGCGTGCCCACGTAGTTGCGGTTGTACCAGCGGAGGGGCATCTCGACGCGCGCCGAACGGAAATCGTCCGACAGGTGGCGCACCCGCACGCCCGCGCCGAGGTAGGGCGGGTAGACGTTGAAGAGCCGACGCAGCCAGCGGGCGGTCAACGCGCGCCTCCGGCGAGGGCCGCGCCGTGACGGCGCCGGGCGGTCACCATGCCACGAAGTCGGCGTCGCCGTCCGGGGCCGCGGGCTCGTCCGGCCCCGACACCGACGCGGCCTCCTGCGAGGCTGCCGCGCCGACCAGGGCCTCGCCGGTGGTCGCCTCCGCCGGCGTGTCGTCGGGCAGCGGCAGCGCCACGCGCAGCACGTCTTCCAGCGTCGAGACGGGCACGAAGCGCATGTCGCCCTTGAGGTCCTCGGGCAACTCGTCGAGGTCGGCCTCGTTCTGCGCCGGCAGCAGGAAGGTGTGCAGGCCCTGGCGGCGGGCCGCGAGCGCCTTCTCGCGGATGCCGCCCACCGGCAGCACGAGCCCCGACAGCGTGATCTCCCCGGTCATCGCCACGTCGTCGTCGACGGCCTGCCGGCGCAGCGCCGAGAGGATCGCCGTGGCGATCGTGACGCCCGCCGACGGGCCGTCCTTGGGGATGGCGCCGGCCGGCACGTGCACGTGCAGGTCGTGGTTGTTGAGGAAGGCGGCCGGCACCTTCAGCGCGCCGGCGTTCGCGCGGAGCACGCTCACGGCGGCCCGCGCGGACTCCTGCATGACGCTGCCGAGCTGGCCGGTGAGGATGAACTGGCCGCGGCCGCCCGGCAGGAGGCTGGCTTCCACGTAGAGCACGTCGCCGCCCGACTCGGTCCAGGCGACGCCGGTCGCCACGCCGGGGCGCGAGGTGCGGAACGTGCTGTCGCGCTTGAAGCGCGCCGGGCCGAGCAACTCGCGCAGGTCGTCGCCGGAGACCACGTGGCGCCCGCCTGGCGGCCCGCCGGGGGCCGACGTGGCCGTCGCCGCCGCGTCCGGGATGGTCACCACGTCGCTCGTCGGCGCCGGCGCCGCCGGCGCCTGGCTCATGGCGGTGGCGATGCGCGCGGCCACCTTGCGGGTGACCGCCCCGATCTGGCGCTCGAGCGTGCGCACGCCGGCCTCGCGCGTGTACTCCGAGACGATGCGCTGGATGGCCGCGTCCTCGATGTCCATCTGCGCCGCGGTGAGGCCGTGCTCGCCGAGCTGCCGCGGCAGCAGGTAGCGGCGCGCGATGTGGAGCTTGTCCTCCTCGGTGTAGCCGCTGAGGAAGATCACCTCCATGCGGTCGAGCAGCGCGGGGTGCACGGGCCCGAGCTGGTTCGCCGTGGCGATGAAGAGCACCCGCGAGAGGTCGAGCGGCACCTCGAGGTAGTGGTCGCGGAACGTGTTGTTCTGGGCCGGGTCGAGCACCTCGAGCAGCGCCGCGGCCGGATCGCCCGTGAAGCCGCCCGCGCTCACCTTGTCGATCTCGTCGAGCATGAACACCGGGTTGATCGAGCCGGCCTGCTTCATCGCCTGGACGATGCGGCCCGGGATGGCGCCGATGTAGGTGCGGCGGTGCCCGCGGATCTCGGCCTCGTCGCGCACGCCGCCGAGCGAGATCCGGACGAACTTGCGGTTCATGGCCCGGGCGATGGACTGGCCGAGCGAGGTCTTGCCCACGCCGGGCGGGCCGACGAAGCAGAGGATCGGCCCCTTCATGTCGCCCTTGAGCTTGCGGACGGCGAGGTACTCGACGATGCGCTCCTTCACCTTGTCGAGGTCGTAGTGATCCTCGTCGAGCACGCGGCGGGCTTCCACCGGGTCGAGACGGTCCTCGGTGCTGGTCGACCAGGGAATCTCGAGCACCCAGTCGAGGTAGGTGCGCACCATCTGGTACTCGGGCGAGGCCTGCGGCATCTGCTCGAGCCGGTCGATCTCGCGTTCGACGGCCGACCGGACGACGTCGGGCAGCGCGGCCTTCGCGGCGCGGTCGCGCAGCTCGGTGGTGTCGTTGCCCTCGTCCTTCTCGCCGAGTTCGTCCTTGATGGCCTTCAGCTGCTGGCGCAGGTAGTACTGGCGCTGCTGGTCGCTCATCTCCTGCTGCGCCTGCGACTCGATCTTCCCCTTCAGCTCGAGCAGGGCGATCTCGCGTTCGAGCGCGCCGGACACCGAGTTCATCTTCACGAGCAGCTGGTCGAGCTCGAGCAGCAGCTGCTTGTCCTCGGGCTTCATGTCGAGCAGCGTCGCGAGCACGTAGACCAGCCGCAGCGGGTCGTCGAGCCCCATCAGCAGCGATCGCAGGTCGCCGGAGAGCGCGCCCGACAGCGACACGGCCTTGTCCACCTGCTCGCGCAGGCGCCGGACGTAGGCGTCCACCTCGATGCCCTTGTCGGTGAACTCGGGGTAGGGCGTGATGCGGGCCTGCAGCACGTCGCCCTCGCGCGTGTACTCCTCGATGCGGACGCGCGCGATGCCCTCCACGAGCACCTGCAGGCCGACCGGGCTCTTGGCCATCTGGCGGACGACGGCGACCGTGCCCACCGGCTTGAGGTCGGCGACGGCCGGGTCGTCGGCGTCCGAGGCCTGCATCACCAGCAGCAGCATGCGGTCGCCGGCGAGGGCGCGGTTCACGCTCGCGACCGACACGGGCCGGTTCACGGCCAGCGGCTGGATGGTGAGCGGGAACACGACGGCCTGCCGCAGCGGCAGCACGGGCAGGTCGGGCGGGAGCGGGGGCTGGTGGACGGTTGGCGTCGCCATGGGGTCGGGCTCACTCGGGGCTGGGCGGATCGACGAAGGCTGGCGGGGCCGGCGCGTCCGCGACGCGCCACGCCACACGGTAGGCCAGCCGGACGATCCTCGTCATCTTCTCGACGTTCAACCGCTCGACGTCGTCGTCGGGCGTGTGGTACTCGGGGTGCAGGCCGGTGAAGAAGAAGAGCGCGGGCGTCCGGGCCTGCAGGAACGGCCAGTGATCGCTGCGGCGGACGAGGCGGTGCGGCCCCGCGTCGAGCGTGGTGCGCAGCGTCAGCCGCGTCTCGGCGTTCTCCTCGCGCGCGATCGCGAGCAACTGCGGGCTGTAGGTGTGGCCGAGCAGGTGCAGGGTGTTGCGGTTGCGCGAGGCCGGCGTCGGGTCGAGCCCCTGGAAGCGGCGGTCCCCGGCCGGCACGTGCTCGTCGCGGCCGATCATGTCGAGGTTCAGCACGGCGGCGGCGCGACGGCCGTTGGCGGCCAGCTCGTCGGCGAACTCCTGCGAGCCCAGCAGGCCGTGCTCCTCGGCGTTCCACAGCGCGAAGACCACCGTCCGCCGGGGCCGGCGCCCCGACTCCGCGAGCCGCGCGAAGGCCTCGGCGATCTCGAGCACGCCCGCCACGCCGGAGGCGTTGTCGTCGGCGCCGTTCATGACGCGCCCGCGCGCGTCGGTGCCGTCGTGGTCGAAGTGCGCCCCGACGAGCACGAAGGCGTCGCGCACCACGGCGTCGGTGCCCTCGAGCTGGCCGATCACGTTGACCGCCGGCACCGGCGCGCGCGTGATGTCGACGACGACCTCCGCGGTGTGCCCCGGCACGGCGAACGAGAGGGGCGTGCCATTGCGCGGCGCCTCGCCCCGCGCGCGTGCGACGGCGGCCGCCTGCAGCCGGTCCAGCGAGGGACCGCCGGCCCCGGCGAGCAGGGCCCGCGCCAGGTCGCCGGAGATGCGGGCGACGGGCAGCGGCAGCACGTGGCGCGCGTGGTGCACGGGGCGCGGCGGCGACGGCGCGGGCGTGCGCCACGTCTTTTCGAGTTGCGGCAGGCGGCGGTCGCCCGCCGGCGGCACGAGCAGCAACGCCACCGCCCCGCGCGCGTGGACGGCCATCGCCTTCGCCCGGGCGCTGCCCAACTCGCCGGGGGCCTCCCCGAGCGGGTCGAGGCCCTGTCCGTCGGTGGGCGTGCGATCGAAGGCGACGACGACGCGGCCGGCGAGGTCGAGGCCGGCGAGGTCGTCGTAGCCCAGCCCGGGCGCGACGATCGCGAAGCCCGCGAAGGCCAACTCTCCGGCGGCCCGTCCCGGCGGGCTCGTCGGCAGGGGCTGGAACTCGTCACCGGCGCCCAGCACCACCGCCTGGCCGCCCGTGGTGGGGCCTCGATGAGAGAACAGGGTTCCGCGGCCCAGGGACGGCGTCTCCAGCTGGAGCGGTCGCAGGAACCCGCCGGCGTCGAGCGGCGAGAGGTCGGCGGCCTCGAGCATCGCGGCCAGGTAGCGCGCCGCGAGGTCGTTGCCCGCGTGGCCGACGCCACGGCCCGCCAGGGCGTCGCTGGCCAGCAGCGTCACGGCCGCCCGGAGGTCCTGCGCGGTGATCGTGTGCTGGGCGGCGTGGACGTCGGGTGGCAGGGGAGAGGCGGCCTGGCCGGAGACGAGCCAAGCCAGGGCACCCGTGGTCGTGGCGAGGGCCAGAACCCAGGGCGCCAGGCGCCCAGGGGCGCCGTCCACGCGCGCGGCACGGTCGGACGTCATCGGCACGCGGCCGCCAGGAGGCAAACCGCGCTCCAGTGTATCGCACGGTCGCGGTGCGACCGGGGGCTCCCGGCCGCGATGCCCGAGGTAGGATGCCGCCGATGGCCGGGGATCCAGGCACGGAGCAGACGGCGTCGTGACTCGCCGCGGGACCGCGCGTGGTTGAAGTGCTCGTCGCGGGCGGCGGGCCGGCCGGGGCGGTGGCCGCGCTCGTGCTCGCGCGGCGGGGCGTCCGCGTGCTGCTCGCCGACGCCGGGCTCGACCCCGGCGTGCCCGGGACCATCACGGTCGGCCCGGGCGCGCTCGCCGCGTTCAGCGCCGTCGGCCTCGCCAGTGAGGTGACCGCGGTGATGCGGCCACTGGCCGGCCTCGACCTCCGTCGTGGGCCGCGACGCATCTCGCTCGCTGGACCGGGCGAGATGGGCCTCGTTGCGGCACGCACGCTCGGCGAGGGGCTGCGGCAGGCCGCGGCGCGCGCCGGGGCCCAGGTGCGCGAGGGCGTCCACGTCGGCGACCCCCTGCTCGACGGCGCCGTCGTGCGCGGCGCCACGCTCACGGACGGCACCCGCCGCGTGCGCCTGCCCGCGGCCGTGACGATCGCCGCCGATGGACGCGGCTCGATGTTGGCGAGGTCCCTCGGGCTGCTTCACCATCCTCGCGTGATGCGACGCCGGGCCGTCGTCGCGCGGTTCGCGGGGATGGTCGATCCGCCTGCCGGCAAGGAACTCCACCTGCTCCGTGAAGGGTGGGCGGCCGTGACGCCCCTGCCGGACGGCGAGGTGCTGTTGCACGTGGTCGGGTCCGCCGGGCGCGAGGGCGAGGCCCCCCTCCACGCCATGCGACGCCTCGTGGCGTCCGACCCGCACCTGGCCGCGCGCCTTGTCGTCGCGGAGGTGGTCGGCGGGCCCTGGGCCGTCGGGCCGGTGGAGGCGATGGCGCCCCGACCCGGCGGACCCGGTGTGCTGCTGGCGGGCGACGCGGCGGGGTGCGTCGAGACGCTCGGCGGTCATGGCCTGCACGTGGCGGTGTGCGGCGGTGCGCTTGCCGCCCGCGTGGCACTGGCGGTGCTCGAACGTCCGGAGTTGGCCGGTCACCTCGAACTGGCGCGCCGGCGGCACGCCGCGTTCGGGGCCGAGCTGAGGATGGCACGCGCCGTACGCCTCATGGCGGGGCGGCCGGCCGGACAACGCGTGCTCGTTGCGCTGGCCGGGCACGTGCCGGCGGTCGGTCGGGCGGTGCTCGGCGGGTTCGCCGCACGCGCCTCCGGGTGTACAGTCGCCGATCGGCCCGCTTCACCGCGACAGGGTCGCGTGCAGGAACCTTCGTGAGCAACGCTTCCGTCTCCGTGCCGGCCCAGCCGCCGCCCGTTTCACGCCTCGTGCGCGCGCTCGACGCCGCGTTGCTCGTGGCCCTCGGCCTCGCCATCATCGTGCTGGTCTTCGGCGGCGTCCGGGTCCGCTACGACTTCGTCGGGGTCTCCATCCAGTCCCCGTGGCGCGCCCTGGTGGCGGCGGTTGGCCTGGGGGTGGTGCGGCACCTGCTGCTGCGCCGCCCGACGACGTGGGACCGGCTGCGTGGCGGCTTGGCGGCCTGGCGCCGTGACGCGGCGGTGCGGGAGGCGATCGGCGCGACACTCGCCGTCCGCCTGCCGGTGCTGGCGGCCGGCTTCCTGGCGGTGCTGGTGCTCGGGTATCCGCCGTCGCACCGGCCGTCGTTCCTGTCCTCGCCCAACGAGTTCGTGAACCTGCCGAACCGGTGGGACGCGGGCTGGTACCTCGGCATCGCCATCGGGGGCTACGAGTACGATTCCCAGCAGCAGGGCCAGCAGAACATCGCGTTCTTCCCGGCGTACCCCATGCTCACGCGGACCGTCGCGGCCCTGATCGGCGCCCGGCAGACCGTCGTGCCCGGCAGCGTCAACCTCGCCGCCATCGAGCGCCGGCTGCACGAGCGCACGATCCTCGCGGGCTGGCTGGTGTCGCTCGGGGCCTCGGTGTGGGCGCTCGTCTACCTGTTCCGCTTCGCGCGCGACACGCTGGGCCCGCAGGCGGCCACCGGCAGCGTCTGGCTGCTGGCGGCGTTCCCCTTCGCGTACTTCTTCGGCGCGCTCTACACCGAGTCGGTCTACCTGCTCGGGGCCATCGCCACCGTCTACCACTTCCGGCGGCACGAGTACCTGCCGGCCTCGGCGTGGGGCCTGCTGGTGGGGCTGACGCGGCCCAACGGCTGCTTCCTGAGCGTGCCGCTCGGCCTGATGGCGCTGCAGCAGGCGTGGCTGCCGCGGACGCTGGCCGCGGGCGACCCGGCGCCGCGGCCGGGGTGGGCGTCGTTTGCGAAGGCGCTGCTCGTGGCGGCCATGCCCGGGCTGGGCATGGTGGCGTTCTCCGCGTGGCTCTGGACGTTCACCAGCCATCCCATCGCGTGGATGCAGGCGCACGGCGCGTGGGGACGGACGTTCCAGAGCGTGGACACGCTGATTGTGGCGCGCGTCGAGACGCTCCTGGACTACGGGCTCTATCACTACGTCCGCACGCAGCCCGTCGAGGCGCTGTACGTGCTGGCCACGGCACTCGCGCTGGGCGTGGCATGGCCGGTCGGTCGCCGGCTGGGGCTCGGCTACGCGGTGCTGATTGCGATCACCATCCTGCCGCCGCTGTCGGCGGGCGGGTTCCTGTCGATGGGGCGTATCACCTCCACGCTATTCCCGGTGTTCGTCTACCTCGGGTGGCGCCTGGCGCCGACGACGACGTGGCGCGTGACGGCGGCGTGGGTGGCGCTGCAGGGCATGCTGGCCGCGGCGTTCTTCACCTGGCGCGAAGTGTTCTGAAAGATCGGGGTCGCCCGAAGAATCGGGATCGGGTCCATCTTCTCGCGCCGGCCCACGCCGGGACCGAAGACAGACCCGATACCGATTTCCCCGGTGACCGGGCGCGCGGCCAGATGCCCGGCCGCGGCGTCTCATTGCTCACACGCGGGCGAATGCCATCGGCGGCCCGACGCGGCACGGCACGCGTCCATGACACGCGTCGCGAGGGCGGGCCGATCGCGTCAGCTATAATCGGACGTCACCACATGAACGACGACGGGCATCGCCAGGGCGCCGGCCCTGACTGGCGGCAGTGTTGGTCCCGCGCGGCCGCGCGGGCCGGACGCCGCGCGCCGCGGATGCCGGTGGCCGCCCTCGCCGGCGCCCTCTGCCTGGTCACGTGGGCGGGGGCGCAGCCACAGCCGCCGCCGACGCAGCAGCCCGTCCCACCAACCGCAACCGCACCCGCGCCCGAGGCGCCCCGC
>JADHED010001042.1_pt1 | contig 26047 bp, 16 predicted proteins | sample 8952041 | NCBI WGS metagenome assembly JADHED01 (sample SAMN16124423, study PRJNA663239) | bioreactor sludge metagenome | isolation source: sludge (control) | place: India:Bengaluru | collected 2018-09-08
TTTGATCAGTGATCCTAGAAGCCATGAACTGGCTATTTCGCAGTTGAAATTTGCGGTTGATCAGGAATTGAATCGCGTGGTGATCTTGCAGGACAATCTGCGTGAAGGTCCTCGTTACTGGCGTGAAAGCCTGCTGGAACCGCTTGAACTTCAACAACAGCGCAAAGAGATGACCGACTATAAGAATTTCCTGTCCTCCTTGCAAACGCTCAATTCCCCTGGAAAACTGCGTAATTTTGCTTTGGGGCAGGGCGAGGTGCGCCATGAACTGCGCTCGCGCAAGAAGGCGCAGGAGATCATTCATCTATTTGAGGTGGTTGGCGCCCTGGCATCTGCGCTGGACTATATCTACCAGGCGGAAATTACGCTGCCGGCAGATGATCCCTGGCAAGCTGAATCGGCCAGGGTACGGACAGAGCATATTGGATTGCTGCGTTCCGCTGCCAGTGTCCCAGGCAACGGATTATTGGCAAGGCTGAAAGGAAGCCTGGCGAATTTACAGGACGCCTACATCCAGCGATACCTGGAGCTGCACCGCAAGGCGCGCCTGGACTCGGCGCAGGACGCGGAAAAGAAGCGTATGACCGGCGACCCGCGCTGGGGGCAATTGCGTGCTCTGAGCGGGGTAGATTTCTTGAACCGGGTAGAGCTGCAAAAGTTGGAAGACCGCTTGACCGACCTGAAATCTTGCCCATCGCTGACCGCGGCTGATCTACGCTCCCGCCCGTTTTGCAGTTCGTGCGGGTTCGTGCCACGCACCCACCCAGTTACATCCTCAGCCGACGAGCAGCTCCAGCAGGTTTCCAACGACTTTGGTCAGTTATACCTGAAGTGGGTCAATGGACTGCGCGAAAACCTAAAAAGCGACAGCTCGCGTACCAATCTTGCGATGATCACCGATAAGGAACGCAAAGAAATCACAGCCTTCATTGAGACTGGCGTGCTGCCGGAAAGAATGACCGAACGGTTCATTTCCGCGCTGCGCGACACGCTGCAAGGGCTGGAAAAAGTGGCCATTGAAGGCGCGGACTTGCTGCTGGCTTTGACCCGCCCTGGAATGCCTTGCACGTCCGAAGAGTTTGAACACCGCTTCCGCGCTTTCCTGCGCCCAATTCTGGAAGGCAAAGACCCAACCAAGATTCGAATTCAGATTGACTGGTGAGAAATGGCAGACTTTAACGACCCACACCAACCCGATCTTATTGCGGAGCCACGCGCCGAGTACCATGCACATGAAACCCAGGTTGATCGAGAAGCCTACCGCAACAGGCTCAAACTGCTTCTGCAAGACCCCGAATTTCGTAAAATCGAGGGATTCCCGATCGGTACCGATGAAGCCATCTTGCAGCTTTCTGACCCGCCCTACTACACGGCCTGCCCCAATCCGTTCATGGGTGAAATTCTAGAAGAGTGGATCGAAGAACGCCGCCAAACACGCAAATCGCTTGGCTTGCCGGATGATGAACGCCAGCCGCAGTTAATGGACACGCGCCAGCCGTTTGCTGCGGATGTTTCGGAAGGGAAAAACGATCCCATTTACAACGCGCACTCTTACCACACCAAAGTGCCGCACAAAGCCATCATGCGCTACATCCTGCACTACACGGACCCCGGCGACATCGTTTTTGACGGCTTTTGCGGCACCGGCATGACCGGCGTCGCCGCCCAATTATGCGGCGATAAGAAGACGGTTGAGAGCCTGGGCTACCAGGTGCGCGGCGACAAAATCGTAGACGCGCAGGGCAAACCGATCTCCCGGCTCGGCGCGCGCAAAAGCGTGCTCGTAGACCTCTCGCCTGCGGCAACCTTTATCGCTTATAACTACAACACACCGGTGGACACGCGGGCATTTGAGCGCGAAGCCAAACGCATTCTTAAAGAGGTGGAAAAAGAATGCGGTTGGATGTACGAGACAACTCATACAGATGGGACAACTAAATGCAAAATCAACTTCATCGTCTGGTCTGATGTATTCAGCTGCTCACAGTGCGGGGGTGAATTTGTTTTTTGGGATGTTGCCATTGATGAAGCACACAAAGCTTTTAAAGAACAATGGGCTTGTCCAATTTGCTCAACACTTCTTGCCAAGAATCCACCGAAAGATAGTGGTGCTCAAAAAGCAGAACATTCCTTTGAAACTGTCTATGATCACATTATCGGACAGGCAATCAGGGTAATTAAGCGGGTTCCAGTCAAGATTAATTATAGTCTGGGCAAGAAACGTTTTGAAAAATCTCCGGATAATGAGGACCTCTTAAAAATAAGTCTGATTGATCAAACAGAAATACCTTATCCGTTTCCTACAAACGAATTAAATGAAGGCGACAAATTTTCTGATCCAAAAAATGTGGGAATTAGCCATATTCATCTTTTTTACACTCACCGAAATCTGATGGTCTTATCTTTACTATATGAAAAAATTTGTAGCACAAAAGATAATCGATTGATTTTTTGGTTCACATCAACGCTACCTTGGTGTAGTCGAGAAAACCGTCTCCATTTGGGTAACTATTTTGAAAAAAAAGGTGGTGTTATAACAAGCCTTCGTGGAACTTGGTATATAGCGTCCTTGTCCGTGGAAACAAATGTGTTAGAAAGATTCCGCCTTCGACTTACTAGCTCCTCTTATTCAGAGCCCATTAAGTTAGGGAAAAGTATTCTTTCAATTCAATCAGCCACTCAATTGAACCTGATCCCCGATTCTATATTCGATTATATTTTTATAGATCCTCCTTTTGGTTCTAACTTAATGTATTCTGAACTTAATGTAGTTTGGGAGTCATGGCTATCGATTCTTACAAATAATAAACCTGAGGCAATAATAAATAAATCCCAGCGAAAGAAGCTCTCAGATTATTTGGAACTAATGGTTAGTTGTTACAAAGAATTCTTCCGTGTATTAAAGCATGGAAAGTGGATAACTACCGAGTTTCACAATTCTCAAAACATCGTATGGAACTCTATACAAGAAGCTCTAATACAGGCTGGCTTCATGGTTGCTGATGTTCGCAGCATTGATAAACAAAAAGGATCTTTTAATCAAGTAAATAGTGTTGGCGCTGTAAAACAAGACTTAATTATTTCGGCATATAAGCCCAATGAAAAATTTGAAAAGGAATTTCGTCGGGAAGGAGGCTCTGTTCAAGGTGCTTGGGATTTTGTCCGTCAGCATCTTGAAAATCTCCCTATGCCAGCACTCAAAGACGGAGTTATCGAGCCAATCCAGGAACGGCTGCCCTACCTGCTATATGATCGTATGGTAGCTTTCCATATCCAGCGCGGCATCAATGTACCGCTCTCGGCGCCGGAGTTTTACCAGGGGCTTCCCCAACGCTTTCTGGAACGCGAAGGAATGATCTTCAATCCTATTCAGGCAGCGATCTATGACAAGCTGCGACTGCAGGCTGACCGGGTAGCCCAATTAGCTTTGTTTATAACTGATGAGAGCTCTGCTCGCCAGTGGATTCGCCAGGAACTCGAACCTACTTCGGGGCACGGTCCACAAACCTATGGAGAGTTGCAGCCCCGATTTGTCCAGCATCTCCACCAGTCCAAATATGAAGTTCTACCAGAACTCAAAGTGCTGCTGGAGCAGTCCTTCTTGCAGGATGAAGCCGGGCGCTGGTATAACCCGGACCCCGACCGCCAGGCGGATCTCGAAGCGCTGCGCCTGCGCGCGCTGCTGCATGAATTTAATGATTACCGGCGCAGCAAAGGCCGGTTGAAGGTCTTCCGCAGCGAAGCCATCCGGGCCGGGTTCAGCCAGGCCTGGCGCGAGCGACAGTACGATATCATCGTCGAAATTGCCGAGCGTATGCCCGAAGCCGTGCTTCAGGAAGATCAGCAACTGCTGATGTATTACCATAATGCGTCCTTGCGCCAATCAAAGAAACCAAAACAGGAGTCTCTTCTGTAGTTTTGAGGGGGAATGATGTCACGCTCGATTCAGGAATGGGAAAAAGAGATCTCTACCAGGTTCCGACAGGTAAGGCTGTTAGGAGAAATTGAATTAAGCCAGGAGGATTTCGATGAGCTGACCGACGAGATCCGCTTTATGCTCAAACGGGCGCCGAATATTCAAGAAGCAACCCGCCGGCTTGAGAAAATCTGTCCCAAAACCTTTGCCACGTTCCTGGCGCACTTTGCCGCCCGAAATACAAACCGGGAATTTTGGGATGCGCTGGCAGCGCTGGTCGAGTCATCGAGCGGCGACTTGAACAATGCCAACTGGCGCAAGCTCTTTATCAAGATTCTGAAAGACGATGGGAAACCAACCTTTGAAGATGTCGGTGGGGTCACCAATAAATACGTAACCGCCATGCGCATCCACGGCGGCATCCCGGTTTACTCGCTGCAGGATTTCTTTAAGAACATGATCAAACCCGCGCTGGAACGGGAGCAATATCGCGGGTTGAAGCCGGCTGAGTTGTTGGATGCCCTGCTGCAGCGCAGCGAAGTCCAATTCTTTACCGATTCCCCCGTACGCAATTTCTTTGAGTACAGCGGGAAGGTCGGGGTCGAATTTTTGAACGAGTGCGTCAAGATGGCGCGCGCGTATCAAAAAGATGGAGAGGTTCCACCAAATATTAATTTGCCTGCTTATGTCATTCAGGCGTTTATTGCCTTTATGGAACAGCAAGTGGAATTTGAAACCAAGCTGAAAGCCCCCCGGTTGCTCTTCGACCCGGAGGGGGATGGCCTGGTGGTTGACCTGCCGCAGCAGCAAATCAGCGCCAAAGATCTACGCGACAGCCGGCAAGCTGTCTGGCAGATTGCATGGGATGATCAAACAATGGTCATCACCAAGCGTTCAAAACTGGGATTTTCAGGAAGGGATATCGTTTCCCGCGCAGATCAGGTTATTATTCCCGAACCTGTGGGAAAGGTACGAGTGGGTTTTGGTCTGCAATCCGCCGCCGGAAGCGTGCAAGTAATGCGTCGGTGGACTCTTCACTTTTTGCCAGGTGAAAACCAACCGCCCCTCATCGCGTTTAATCTGCGCAATGATAACTATGCCAGCTTGTTGCGAATCAACCAGACGCTCCCTCCGAAAGTAATGCTGCTTTTGCATCCTACAGATGTGGAACTGGTGTTTGAGGGTGACGCGGAAAAACGCCATGAGTGTGACCCTTTGGAAGGGTCCTGGAGGAAATGGCGCGCCGATTACTGGTCGTTGGAAAAAGCGCTTCAATTAACCCTGATCCGGCAAGGCAAAGAAATCGGAATTTTTCGGATTTCCAGCCCATTCGAGGTTCCCTCGCTGGTTGATGGGCGGTTGTGCACACAGACGGTCGACCCCAAAGGAATACCGCTTTATATTGGCACGCCGCCCCGGCTGAGAATACCAGAGCGACCGGGACAAAAATGGCGCATCCACCTGGAAAACGTCTGGGAGACTGCCCCTAATATTTGTCGTGATTTCACGTCGCACGACTTGAATCTTGTTGATCACGCGCTTGAGCTCGACTTGGAAGGGATTTTAGGTTTCGACGCTGCTGGCACATACCGGCTTGAAATATCCGATGGGCAGGGCTACGAGGATGAATATCGGTTCCGGGTTTGGCCGCGGCTGCAAATTAAAGACCTGCCTGATGCGATTTTTCCATCCAATTCATCCATAGCGAGCATGGAAGAAGTTCATTTTAACTTGGTTTTGCCGCCATCTGCTCTGTGTAAACCAAGATCTGAAGCCGAGTATATTAAGATCGAAGGAGAATATGGTCATTATGCTGTAACGGTGTTCAATGAGGAGATTACCCAGGCAGATCTCGATCTCATTCTTCCTCAAAGGGACGGCAATTCGCCCATAACCGTGCCGCTGTATGTTCCCATTCCACGTTTACAGTGGCGGTTCATCCTTCCTGGCGAAGAATCTATCTACTGGACAACCGCATCGCTGAAGCAGTCAGTTGATGGATTCTTGCAGGCAATCCAACGGTCCAGCAATTCGGTGCTCGTGAAAATGCCGGGGATAAGCAATATTTGCCATAAGCTGGAAATGGATTTGGTGGACCCAGATCAACCAGATACACCTTTGATGAGTTTTCCACCAGAGAAAGTTGCTTTAGGAGATGATTATCTACGGTTTTCTCTAAACAAGGTATACGACACGCTGCGCGCCAGGCATGACGTTCCCGTTTTCTCATTTGAACTGCGATTACTGGATAAGGGAATCATACAAGAGCGAGTCAATCTTCTCACCCTCACGCGCTCTCTAGAAATTAGCAACGTTCGGTTAGAGAACCATGGCGATCTCGATTACACTTTGCGTTGGAGTGAACCCTATATCATCCGGAATCGGCGCGTATTTATCAAACCACTTTGGCAGCCATGGAATGCAGGGGTGGAAATAAAAATCCCTGACGAAATGAATGGTGAGTTACGATTAAATGAAATTGGATTGCCCCCCTCGCGATACCAGGCATATTTCTATATTCTCCCGCCTTGGCAGCCCGAGTTAACTGCACCACCGGATGTAAAGCCGCACCACTTCCGAACGGTCCATCCCGAAGACTACCTACAATCTTTGGAAAAACGCCTAGCGCAGCAGCCAAAACGAGCATTTCAAATCCATTTTGAACGAGCCTGCATTTATGCCGATTTAGAAATCCATGAAAAATGCCGGCAAGAAATTGGTTTGTGCGCCCAACATCACGAACAAGCTAATTTACGAACCTTTCTCTTGTTTTATAACTGGCTAGGCGATTATGATGAGAATGAGCAAAAATCCATCCGGGCGAAACTTCTTGTGCCGCAAAGGTTGCAGGAATTATTTGAGAATACAAAGTCGGACGATCCATTACGCGAAACGATTCTGCAACATGCGCAAAATCGGATGCTGCCAACCCAGAGCGCTATTGTTCTTTTGAAGTATTCCAACGATCCGCAATTAATTCTCTTCTGCCTGCGCCTCTTGCTGGAGCGGCTCGACGATCAAGGGGTTACACAGATCATCCAGATGGTCAAAGAGGGCCATTTGTCGGATGCGGATGCGCTTGATTTGTTAACCGAAGAAACCAGTTTCTCGCTGAAAAAGCTCGCCGAACATCTAGATGAACCAGATGCATTAAGGCTGTTCACCACTTTATTTTCTTCAGCTGACAATCCTTCCCAGGTCATCGAAGAATTACCATCCAGCAGCCTCTTGAAATTAACCGCCATAGATTATATGGGTGACCAACTACACCTGATTCTTGGCCAATTAATCAGTAGAGGAGAAATAGAAGGTGTTAAGGGGGCTCTGAGATTATTTGAAGAAGAGGTGTTGCTCGGGCACGAAGTGACTGGCTTGTTGGGTGTCAATCCACGGTTTTCCTATGATGCGCTTAACACCTTGCCGGCAACACAATTCAGAAATGTTCAAATAGCGGAAATAGCGCGAATTTATGGTGTTGGCCCCGAGAAAAAAGGCGGCGACAATTCTGCAAAGCCAGGTACTGCCAACAGTCACCAGGCTGTGGATACCAACAAACTGTCACAGCTCATCGCCAACAAAGAGAAACAGGGAGTGTACCAATCTCTTACCTTTGCAGCGCTGGGAAAGATTTCGGATCAGCAGCTATTTTCCATCCTTTCGCAGGATCCTGATTTTTCTTACCAAATTTTATTAGAGAACCCGAAAGTCCAACAATACCAGGATCTAATAATAGAACTTGCCAGACGCTATCCAATCCAAACCGGGCATTTCACGGTGGGAATGTTTATCCTTACCCCGGCTGGGTGGGGAAAAATAGAGAAAATTCTCAGTAGCCAAGATGAGGTTTATGACATTGCTCGCCAGGATGAACCCGACTTAAGCGTGCAAATTACTCTCACTACTGAAGGTAGCCATGAGAAAGCAATGTTGGATTTTGCCAACACAAAACTCGTTTTTGAAGGGAAGAAGCAAGCATATCGCTGCGATACTTGTAAAGATTTTTATACATCCAGACAAGACTTAATACAAAGGCATGTCAAAGTTCATCATAAAGATAGAGGAACAATAAGCACTCGTCCACCCGTCTTACCGATATATAGGCCATTTCAATTCAAATTTGATCAGGAGCATGGTCTGGAAACATTATTCAAAAATCGTCTGCAAAGATCTTCTTCCTCATTGTTGATTGCATCCTTGCCCACCAAACAGCTAATACGACTGGCTGGATCTTCGGACTTTACCCAATTGTGTAAGGACTGTATTGCAACCCTAATCAAACGTGGCCAAGATGACGGAATCAAGTTGGTCATCTCGTATTGGCAACAACGAAGAATAACAGATGAAGAAGCTATTGCTTTGTTTGGAAAAAATCCAGAAAGCTCCTTCACATTTATGGATGCTCTACCAGCAGGTCAAAGACCGACATTGCTAATACAATTATTGGCTGAACAATACCCAGTTGAAACGTTGCATATCAAGCCTGGAATGTTCATAAAAACCCCTGCTGGATGGGGAAAAATTACAACAATTTCTGACGAGCACTGGAAACCTATACCATTATGCGCAGTAGAAGCCCCAAAAATAAAACTTCAACTCGTTTTGCACCCGAATAGCCGACCAGAGCCGGTTACAGTAGATATGAGCAAAGGACAGTTACAATTTCCACCTGGAGGTTCTTATCGGTGTGATATATGCGGTGAATGCATCTCATCAAATGAGAACTTCATTTCTCACAACCATACCCAGGCAGTTCATTCTGGCATGAAACCACAATATTCTAAACTGCCTTCGATCATCCCTTTTAAACGCATCCTTGAATTCTCCACAGACATGAAATAGAGGTCAAAATGCCTATTCATCCTTTAAACACAACCAATCACATTCGCTCAACCTATCTGCGCTACCTGAGAACGATTAAGCCGTTTCAAGATGAATGGTATCGGCAAGCTTTCGCGGACGCGGTAGATGAATCTGATTTGTTGGTGAAGGGGCCAATTCTTGAGGTTGCTTTACCTTATGAAAAGGGACAAAGCATCAAAGACCTTGTGGAGGAAGGCGTCTTATCCAACAAATTTGCAAATTTACAATCGCCAGACTTGCCGTACACCCGTCCCATGTACGTTCACCAGGTTCGGGCTATTCGAAAAGCAGTATCTGGGCGTAATTTGGTGGTAGCCACAGGTACCGGTTCGGGGAAAACAGAAACTTTTTTAGTGCCAATTTTAAATTATCTTTTCCGAGAACAAGAGAATGGGACATTGTCTCAACCAGGTGTTCGGGCAATGTTACTCTATCCCATGAACGCTCTGGCCAACGATCAAATGAAGAGGCTACGACGTTTATTGGAAAACTGCAAGGACATTACCTTTGGCAGATATATTGGGGAAACTGATAGATCAAACGATAGAGATGAGGCGATCAGAAATTTCCAAAAGGTTTATCCAAAAGAAAAAATTTTGGACAATGAACTTTTTAGTCGTAAAGAAATTCAAACCAATCCCCCCCATATCTTGTTGACGAATTATGCAATGCTGGAATACCTGCTGCTCCGGCCTAATGACTCAACATTATTCGATGGAACCACCGGACAGCATTGGCATTTTATCGTTATGGATGAGGTCCACGTTTACGATGGCGCAAACGCAACCGAAATGGCTATGCTGTTGCGCCGGCTAGAAGACCGAATAGTGGGAGATCGTTTAGGCCGTTTGCAGGCAATAGCAACCAGCGCTACTCTCGGTAAAGGTAAGCAAGATTACCCAACAGTTATTGATTTCGCAAATAACCTTTTCAACCTACCATTTATCTGGGAAGAAAATAAGCCAGAATATCAGGATATTGTTGAAGCGGAACGCGTGCCAGTAGAAAAAATATCAGCCAAACTTTGGGGAAAAGGAACGCCCGAGTTTTATCATGAACTCGCATTGCTGTTAGATCATCGCCCCAGTGAAATTACGGCACAAATCCCCTATTTAAGCTCTTTTGACAAGGTCATTCAAAAATACGCATTCCCTATTTCATATCAGGAAGCACGTTTGGAGGCAACCAAGAATCCAGAAACAGCAATTCAAAGGTATCTATACATAATTCTTCAGGGCGATCAGAATATTCAAACAATTCTATGTACCCTGGAATCTGGAAAAACGATGGAATTGAAGGTACTAGCCAAGAAAGTATTTGGTGAAAAAACAGATTCCGTCCAGGCTTTGATTGACCTGATTGACTTGGCTGTATATGCCCGGGCAGATGATGATGGTCTCTCGTTATTACCTGCTCGTTATCACGTTTTTGCACGAGCTCTTGAGGGAGCATTCATATGTTTGAATGAAGCTGGCCATAAGCAATTACCTCCTGAAAAACAACAGCGGTTATTCCTGCGAAGGTATAAGTTTTGCCCTCACTGCCATAGCCGGGTTTTCGAGTTAGCAACATGTACACGCTGCGGCACTCCTTACCTCATCGGTGAGGAAAAACCCGGTTTTCAACTCAGGGATGATAAAGCACTTGGCATCCAACACATCGCAAACCAAAATTACTTGACTCAGAACAGCGTCATGTATGACGCCCTTGCAGCACAAAAAACGAACTATTACACGATCGGCGCTGTGTTGAACGAACAAGATGAAGATGAAATCATTGCGGACCCGGATGTAACCCCGGATGTCATAAATGAAAATATCGAATTGGAGCCTAAGCTACTTTGCACCCATTGCGGTCTTATTCAATCAGAAGGAACTCGTCAGTGTAAATGCACAGAAGGGTCATTGATTCATGTTGAAAAAGTGGCATTAGGTCGGTCCCATACGTTAAGACGATGTGTAAGTTGTTCGACACGGCATAGCAAGGGCGTAGTATACCGGTTCCTCACAGGTCAGGATGCACCTGTAAGTGTGCTGGCTGATGCCCTCTACCAACATATTCCACCTTCCCGGGCCGATAATTCAGATGAGCTTCCCGGACAAGGGCGAAAAATGCTAAATTTCACCGACAGCCGACAAAACGCGGCTTTCTTTGCTCCCTACTTAGAAAGAGCGCATGAGAGAAATTTGCGCAGAAGGATGATTACTTTCACCCTGCAAAATGATCCTGATGCATGCAAAGGGATCTTAACTCTTCGCGATTTGTTGGATCGATTGATTTTCCGGACAAAAAAAGCAAATTTGTTCCCCAAGGAAACAGATGCCGAGCTAGAAAAGCATATGGCTATTTGGCTCATGCAGGAATTCTCCCCTCTTGATCGTCGAATAAGCCTTGAGGGATTAGGGCTAATACATTTTGTACCAAAGGTCCCAAGTACATGGCAAGCGCCATCTTTCATGACTTCAACGCCTTGGAGTTTTGATAACCAGCAATCCTTTAACTTGATCAGGTTCTTATTGGATACATTGCGCTTTCAAGGAGCCATCACCTTTTTACTGGATGAGAAAATTGATCTTTATAAACACGAAGCATTTGCACCTCGCCAAAGAGAATTCTCAATTCGCTTTAATAAAAGCGAAACAAAAGACGGAGTCTTTAGTTGGGTACCAACTGCTTTCAGTAATTCGCGCAAAGATTTCCTCATGCGGTTTCTTGGTAACAAGAATGATATGACCGAGTTACAAAAACAACAAGCGGTTCAGGATCTTCTCACTAAATTATGGGAACACTTAACAGAAGCTTCTTCGCCTTGGAATAAGGTTTTGGTCGTTCGAGATTTGGGTGGCAAAAGGGGAAATGCATATCGGATATCTCAGGATGGATGGCTTATCAAGCCTACGTTGAGCGATGATTTATCGGGGTTGAGGATCTGTGAAACTTGCCAAAATATTTGTAGAGAAATCATTGGCGATACTTGTCCTACATATGGGTGTAAGGGCCACCTGACCCCCCTTTCTACGAAGCTGGGATTATTAAAAGATAACCTGTATCGAGATCTTTATCTGAACAGTGATCCAATGGTGTTGACAGCACAAGAGCATACTGCGCAGTGGACTTCTAAAGAGGCTGCAAATGTCCAAAACCAGTTTATCAATGGGGAAATTAATGTTCTTAGTTGTTCAACAACATTCGAATTGGGGGTTGATGTTGGTGATTTGCAAGCAGTTGTAATGCGGAATGTTCCACCAACGACAGCAAACTATATCCAACGGGCCGGCCGTGCTGGGCGTAGAACAGACTCAGCCGCTTTTGTGTTGACATTTGCTCAACGACGGTCTCATGACCTTAGTTATTACAGCCAACCAGAAACAATGATCTCTGGGAAAATAAAACCGCCTGTAACAGTCTTGACAAATGAAAAGGTGATACGCCGCCATTTGCACTCGGTTATTTTTGCGGCTTTCTTCCGTTGGGCAAAAATATCTCGGAGCCGGACATTTACAACTATAAATGATTTCTTCTTTGCCGAGGGTGCCCAAGATGGGTTTACTTTACTCAAAGAATTTATATCAGAGAGGCCAAATGAATTGCGTGAATCCTTAACCCGGATAATTCCATCAGTGGAATTGCGGAAATCGATGGGTGTTGATGATTGGGCTTGGATCGATGAATTAACAAATTCAAGTGACCCCAAAGCTCTTGATTTAGCAATAGCAGATATCACGAACGAAGTAACTGAACTTGAAAAAATGCGGAAGGAAGCGAGAGAAAAAGACGATCCAAAGAGTGATGCTGAAGCAAGAAGATTGAGAGCAATTCTTGAGGAAATTAAATCTCGCGATTTGCTGGGATTTCTGGGGTCACGAAATGTTCTGCCAAAATATGGTTTTCCAACTGATGTCGTGCCATTAATGACCGATCATTTGGCAATCGAAGATGCTCGAAAAATTGAATTAGATCGAGATCTACGTATGGCAATATCAGAATTCGCTCCGGGCAGTGAAGTCGTTGCAGGAAAACGCATTTGGCGTAGCCAAGGTTTACGTTTACTACCAAATCGTAAGTGGGAGGAAATTCATTATGCCGTATGTGGGCAATGCAAACGATTCCATTGGGGATACAGCGCCAGCGATGTTCCAGCTGTATGTACATGTGGTACCTCCCTTACAGAAAGTCGAAATACGGATCTAAAGGGAAAGTTCATTATTCCTCAACAAGGTTTTGTCGCCGCAAACGAGACCACCTCACCAGGTGAGAATCCCCCTCAACGAACATACGCAAGCCGGATCTATTTTACAGAATATAGGTCCCCGCTAACAAAAGCTGTTGAGGAAAGAGATTTAGAGCCCGACCCCGATCTGGCGAATTCTCAGGTCAGGGTATATAAAGCTATATCACCTCACGGGTGGATGGCTTTAGTGAATGATGGGTATGGAAGAGGATTTGATATTTGTGAATCCTGTGGTTGGTCTCAAGTTGTTGACTTTTCACAAAATGCTCAGAAGCGATTTGGGAAACACAAAAATCCTTTTTCTCAAAAGGATTGCTCGGGGAAAACCCATTCATATCATTTGGGACATCGTTATATGACAAATGTTTTAGAACTCAAGTTTGAGGGAATCAGGTTTGAACAAGCCGAAATGCTTTCGACGCTTTATGCAATCTTAGATGGTGCCAGTGAGGAGTTGGGAATACGCAGAGATGATATTGATGGAACTTTGTTTTATAGGGATTTTCACCAATCTCCCCATCTAATACTATTCGATACGGTTCCTGGTGGTGCGGGACATGTAGACAGAATCAATAAAAACCTCAAGAAAGTATTTGATACAGCTTTGATAAAAGTTAAGAATTGTGAATGTGGTAAAGACACAAGTTGTTATAATTGCCTTCGCAATTACCACAATCAAATTTTTCATGATGTTTTACAACGCGGGATGGCAATCGACATTCTCGAAAAGGTATTAAGATAATCGTGCAGAATATGACGGAAACAAAACAAAAATATCTGGTTGGTTTTGACCGTTTCATTGATATTGAATGGTGTGAATTTGCTTTGGATTTAGCCGCGCATCCATCAATGAGAAAACAGGATCAAATTGCTGAATTGAAGACTTATCTATCCAATTTTATTAATGGACATGATGGTATTCGGAAAACAGCAAATGTTTTAACCCGTTTATGGCTTGATACCGATAAGGTTTTGTCGGAACTAAGAAATGAAGCAATTCAAATCCACAAAAAGGGAAACAGTGTGGATAATGTGGCGTTGCATTGGGGTATGAGTTTGGCCGTGTTCCCGTTGTTCAAAGATACTGCAGCGCAGGTAGGGAGATTATGTAGTATTCAGCAATATTTTAAGGGGAATGAAATTCATTCTCGTTTATTGGAAAACTATGGCAATGTTGGAACATTGCCCCGCTCAGTTGATCGTATATTACAGAGTATGATAAATTGGCACACCCTTGAGAGGGTTGATATGAAATACGCCTGTAAATCTCTTACGATTACTGACGCTGAAATTGAAAAATGGTTAATAGAGGTCACAATAGATTCATCAATTCATAAAAGAATTCTATTTAACGATTTGTTCCGGCTTCCTGAGTTATATCCCTATCGATTAAATGGTGAGATTCGCAGCCTTATCTCTCAATCAAAATACATACACCTAGAGAGGGATGGTAATAATTTGGAATATTTATCGTTTAGGTGAGATAAGTGTGATTATTACATATAGCTTTTCACATACTCTCTATAATTCTCCTTAAACCCTTCCAGCCAGGCTTCGATGAAAGATCGCTGTTCAAACAAAGGCAATAAATCCTCAGCCAGGTCAGAGAGCTTCATTTCAGCAATCTTTTCACCCAGTAATTCCATCGCAGATTGAACAGTGTAGGACTGGCAACCGTCATTTGCAAGCTTATCCTCCAGTGGCATGATCTTTTGCTGCATGAACCACAGTAGATCATAAAAATCGCGACCTTTGATCGCAGCTCCCTCGCCCATCTGAAAATTGCGCTCCAGGCAGGCCAGCATCTTCCCGGCCATCATCGTTTCCAGCGAAAAATGCGCGGCCACAAAACTCCGGCCAAAAAGCAGTACCGGTGTTTTGCGAATGATAGAAATTTGCTTATGCTGGCTGACCTCCACTTTTAGATGCAGTGGTTCGTTGGCATGCGAGGTCAATCCCAAAGCATAGAGAATCGGGAACTTCAAGGTAGTGCGCCGGACGCCCCACTCCCCAATCTGGGTTTTGGCGGTCACATCGGCATACCCGATGTTGGAACGGAAGAATGTCAGCAGATCGTTTTCGAGATTGCTCAAATCAATTCCATTGCTGTTATCTAGGTCAATATCTTCCGAAAGACGGTTCAGGCCATAGATCACATGCAAGCAGGTACCGCCATAAAAATTGAGTTTGCGGTAGACCGGGTGATTGTAGAGAAAATCGAGGGTATACGCCTGTAAAAATTCCTTGAGGATCACCCGCTTGGTTTCATTGAGCAGCAAAGGGTCTTTTTGTGACAGGATGTTTTGCATCAACTGGATTAATGTCGCCATACGGTTATCCTCAGGTTTTTCAATATCTGCTCCATCTTTTTGCTGTTGCTGATCTCCACGAAGGTTTCAAATTCAACCTGGTCACTTTCTGAGAAATCTTCAAGGTTAAGACGGAGATCTTCTGACAGATCATAGCCCGCCAACCGCTTGCTGCCCTTCCAGGGGCGGAAATAGAGAAAATCAAAAAGTGCCTTTGCCGCCGTTGCCTGGGCTATCGGAATGCCCATGTATTCGGAAAATATTAAACCCTGATAGAGTTCCGCTTTGATATTGCGGTAAGTAAAAGTCCCGAGTTTGTTTTCGAATACACGGGTCTGTTTGAGCGTAACCGCAGTAACCGGGTAAGTCATTTCGGTCAGAATGGCGTGACGCTGCAGTTTATATTCCAGCGATAGATAGGACTGGGGGATCAAAATCGCGCTGACCATGGGTGCAAAATCAGCGTCCGCACGATGCTGTTCGAAAAAGCGGCGTGTCATATAAACGCCTTTTTTCAATTGGAGGATTTGTCCAGCTTTCATCCAGCGATACAGCGCGGTTTGAATCGTGCCGGTTGCAACGGATTCATCGCCAAGAAGCTGTTTTACCGCTTCAATGGTAAAGTATGGAAATGATTCAAGTGAGGAAAGGTTTTCTGATTTCATATAGGATAATAGACGTTTTATGTCTATTATCCTATATACAAGATCAAATTACAAGGGGTATTGTTATTACTCATTATTTGCTACTGGCCGGAACTGGCAACCAAACGAGCTTTGTTTCCCCAACATCGTCCAGGATAACCGTTCCACCACATTCCACCAGATACCAGGGACTTCATACCACTTTGCTTCAGCTACCCCAGAGGGAATATCAGAGTCAGGTGCAGTCACTTGATCAAGAAATCCACCCGGATGAATCGCTACATCGGTATACACCACACTATAAATCGGTCCAAGCGCAGCCAGAGAAAGCATCATTCCCCAACCACATCGGGAGGGTTCGACGGTTTTTGCTGCCTCAAGCCGGTCCTGGATGAACTCAACATAAGTCATTCCTTTCGGTGCGCCGGCTACACTCATGGGTTGATTGGCTTTGTAACCAATAAAAATCAGACCAGCACAGACCAGAACAACGACCACATTCCAAATGACCTTCCAAACCAGGTGAATGAACCCCGCAATCATTTCTATTCCTCCGCCTTTTCTACCTTATAGTATTCTTCAGGCTTTTGACCTTCACCGATCATCAAATTTCCAAATCTAAGCTCTTCCCGATACATCCGATCAATAGAAATCTCGACCACATCTCCTTCACTGCGCCCCATGTTGCCGGCTAAATCTTTCAATTGGCGAACACACTCATAACTTAGTCGAAAAGAACGTACTGGTTTGGTGGGTGAGTTTTTCCTGGGCATTTTGGCTCCTTATTCAAGATAGATATATTGTAATACATTTGTATTACTTAATCAAGAACTAATTTGAAAATTGGTGAGGAAAACCTATTTTTACTACCCCCCACACGTCCAAGAGAAATTTTTGGATTGTATGGCATAATTAGTTTTGAGGCAGAAAACAGATATTATCGTCGTTAAGGAATTACTAATGGAAGAACCAAAATCCCTGGACAGTCTATTTAAAGAGAAAATTTTCCGCATACCTGATTATCAACGAGGTTATGCCTGGCGCCGAGAACAGCTCAAGGATTTCTGGGAAGACCTGGTAAATCTGTCTGGTAATCGATCCCATTACACGGGTGTACTTACTTTGAAACAGATTCCAGACCATGAAATAGCCAGAAATACCAAGGAATTTTGGCTGGTAGATGACCATTCATATCACGTTCATCACATTGTTGATGGGCAGCAAAGACTAACCACTTTCATTATATTCTTGCAATCATTCGTTGATTTCATCATAGCATTACCGGAAAACAAAGATAAAACAGTCGAGAATATTTATGTCACTGAAAGTATGAGCGTGGCAGATTTAGAGAGTCGCTATCTTTTCAAGACCAAACCAACTGGTGACCAATTTCGCACCTACATATTCGGATATGAGAGCGACAACCCAAGTTATAACTACTTAAAATTTCGTATTCTTGGTGAGGAAGGTGGCGGCTCTGTTGAAGAAACTTTTTACACGTTAAATCTCAGTAATGCTAAAACTTACTTTACCGAGCAATTTCGCGAATTATACGCGAGAGAAGGGCTTGAAGGGCTTCAAGAAATTTACAAGAAACTCACCAAGCGATTTTTGTTTAATGAATATGTGATCAAAGATGAGTTTGATGTATTTGTCGCATTCGAAACAATGAATAACCGGGGCAAAAAGCTCTCTGATTTGGAATTGCTAAAAAATCGTCTGATTTATTTAACTACACTTTACAATGACAAAGAATTAGACCATGCATCAAGGAAGAGCCTACGAGAGACGATCAATGATGCCTGGAAAGAAGCTTATCGCCAACTTGGCAGAAACAAAATACGACCGCTGAATGATGATGACTTCTTACGTGCACATTGGATAATGTATTTTAAATACTCCCGAAAGACCGGGCAAGATTATATTCGCTTCCTCCTTGATGAACAATTTGCGCCCAAAAAGGTACATAAGAAAATTGAACAAGATGTGCTATTAGAAACCCCGGAAGAAGTGCGCTCAGAACAAGGTGAAGAAGACATTGAAAATGAGAATGGAGACTCTGCTGAGGAAACATTACCAAAATCATATTCTCAACTAAGACCAACTGAAATCCGTGATTTTGCCAATAGTCTGAAGGATTCCGGTGTTCACTGGTTCAATTCCTTTTTTCCTGATCTGGCAACAGGTATGTCTGTCGAAGAGCGGCAATGGATTGATCGCCTCAATCGTATTGGTATTGGTTATTTCAGACCGCTGGTTATGGCGGTTCTTAAAAATGTTAAAAGTGAGAAAGACCGCATTAGTCTTTTTAGAAAGATTGAACGATTTATTTTTATAAACTTCCGCATGAATTTTGTGATGTCCAATTATGGTAGTAGTGAATTTTATAATGCAGCTCGAGCGTTGGACCGAGGAGAGATAAAGACTGAGAGGATAATTGCTCAATTAGAGGAAAGGCTTTCCTACACATTCCACCCTGACCGTACATTTCGGAGCAATGATTTCTTCAACAATCTTTACAAGAAATTCAAAAGTGGATCAGGTTATTACGGATGGTCTGGCCTACGATATTTCCTTTATGAATATGAATTGAGTTTGTTATCTGAGAGCCGACAAAAGAAGGTCGATTGGAGTGATCTTCTAAAATCAGAAAAAGACAGAATCTCCATTGAGCACATTTATCCTCAAACAGAAACTGCCGATTGGGCAACTTTGTTTACTGATATTAAGAAAGAGCATCGCAAGTATTATGGCGCTACGTTGGGCAATCTTCTTTTACTCTCAATGTCAATTAATTCGTCACTTCAAAATGATAGTTTTAATGAAAAAAAGTACGTCAAATATGATACGCCAGGAAAGAAGATTCGAAATGGTTATTCCGATGGTTCTCACTCGGAGATTGAAGTATCTCAAAACGATATATGGGGACCTGATCAAATCAAAACAAGAGGGATCACGCTTCTTAAGTTCATGGAAGATCGATGGGGCTTCAAATTCAAAGATGAAGAGCGTGAAAAAATGCTCTTCTTGAACTTTGAAGATTTAAACGGAAAACCTGGCATCCAATAACTAACTCACCCATCATCGGTTAAAATAGTTGCTAAACCACAACCTTAACCTCTCCGCTGCGGACCGAGTCGTATTTACGGGTACAAGTTCCGACCTGCGGGTCTCGGTACCAGTAGATAGGCGTGCATCATCGCAAAAAGACTGTAGCACCTCTATATATAGGGGATATTTTTCATCATCCATTACCATACAACATCATGCCGCACTCTGTGTCCATCATAGATATAAGGTGCGGCTCGTTTTCTGTGAAGCCTTTATTTATGAAAATAAAGATCGGTCCACATTATACCTTGAAATACCGGAGAACAACCCCGATATTTCAAGGTATAATCGAGGCATGATTCAGAGAAATGACTATCTAAACCGGTTAAGCATTGCGATTGGGCGTTCGCCCGTAACCGCTTTATTGGGTCCGCGCCAATGCGGAAAAACCACCCTGGCACGCCAGCTCGCCGAACAGCAACTGTCCACATTCTTTGATATTGAGTCTCTTCCCGACCGGCGCCGGCTGCAGAACCCGGAGTTGATGTTAGGCAACCTGAATGGGCTGGTCGTTCTTGATGAAATTCAAGAAATGCCGGAGCTCTTCCAGGTACTGCGGGTTCTGGTTGACCGTCCAGAAAATCACGCGCGCTTCTTGATCCTGGGCAGCGCGTCACCCGAGATTGTTAAATCGGCATCCGAGACACTGGCAGGCAGGCTGGAATTCATTGAACTGCAGGGGTTTAATCTATCTGAAACAGGGGCAAGTGCATTAAATACACTCTGGATGCGGGGCGGGTTTCCGCGTTCTTTTCTTGCCAATTCAGAAGCAGACAGCCTTGCCTGGCGCGAAGGTTTTATCCGAACTTTTTTGGAACGCGATATTCCCCAACTCGGCATCAACATCCCATCTGTCACCATGCGCCGCTACTGGACCATGCTGGCCCACTACCATGGACAAACCTGGAACGCAGCTGAAATTGGCCGTTCGATGGGATATTCGGATAAAACCGTGCGCTCCTATCTCGACATTCTTACCGGCACATTCATGATTCGTCAGCTTCAGCCCTGGTTTGAAAACCTGGGCAAGCGCCAGGTGAAAGCGCCAAAAATCTATTTCCGGGATACCGGCCTGTTGCACAGTCTGTTGGATATTCCCGATAGTCACAGCCTGTACGGGCACCCAAAGGTTGGCGCTTCCTGGGAAGGGTTTGCCCTGGAACAGACCCTTCAAATCCTTCATCCCAACGCAGCCTACTTTTGGGGCACACATGCCGGCGCAGATATCGATCTGGCATTCCAGATGAATGGCAAGCGGTATGGCATCGAATTTAAATTTTCCGAAGCCCCCTCCCTGACGCCTTCCATGCGGATTGCAGTAACTGAATTAAGCCTTGACCATCTCTGGATCGTCTATCCAGGGAATGAGGCTTATCCCGTCACAGAAAAAATCAGTGCTTTGCCGCTAAAGAAGTTGGAATCAATCCCGGGGTGATCATTATACCGTGATCACCAGGAAGAAATTCGTTAAATCAAATTTATCGGTATAAGTTCCGACTTGCTGGACCCAGTAACTAAGAAAAGATGGTGGAATCTTCTTGGGTATGATAATGTCAAGTGGTGAGTCAATATTACATTCCAACATGAACCACGAGAATACCATTACTGTTAACGTTATTAGCGACAGTTGCGGTGCTACTTGTGATTGCACAACGCGCCTTGATTTATCCTGGAACAACGCGGTAAAAAAAGAAATTTATCGAGTCAATGATGCCTGCGGTACTCGAAATGAAACCTGCTCATTGTCCACGCCCCACCAGCAAGTAACGCCTTCCGTTGGGCCGGTAAAGGAAAACATGAATATACGTTTGAGAAAATCAAAACCATCGGATATCCAATTTATGAGAGAAATGCTTTATGAAGCAGTGTTTTGGCGCCCCAACCCCAATAAGCCTTCGCTTAAAGAAGGACTCGCCGATCCAGGTGTGAGGAATGCGCTTGTTGATTGGGGAGAGAGGGAAGGAGATGCTGCGGTAATTGCTCTTGATGATTCAAAGCCAGTCGGAGCGGCCTGGTATAGATTCTACACAGATGACAACTGCATCAGGGGGTATATGGATAAAACGGTACCTGTAATCGTAATCGCAGTTCATAATAATTATCGCCGTCAAGGAATTGGGGAGAAAATGATTGAATGGTTGATTGATCACGCCTCAAAGCACAGCATTCAAGAACTAAGTCTCATGGTTTCAAAAGATAACCACGCGATAATGCTATACCGGAAATGTGGTTTTCTGGAGTACGCAGATACAGGAGATTCATTGTTGATGCTGCGGAAAACAGAAACATGATTAAGGGCAGCCCAAATGGCACGAAGCCGGCCAGCCTACCGCGGCTCGAATGCGAAAGCTGCATCGCCATTGTGGATCGTTACGACCGAAAGGGTCCGCTGTAAATCCGCCTGCTGGCTGATGCCAACTGTTAAATTTCCATACCCACCTCTCCGGCGTGGACCGAGTCGCACCTCCGGCATTTCACTGACCATTTTCGTTATTGACATATAATTATTGAAATAATTACGAGCTTATATAGCCAAATGACTGTATAAGATAACCAATCAGGGTTTTATACAGATGGCTGGATAAAGTACCTTCTCAAAAAGTTGGGGAATGTGGGGTTCTAAATAGAGCTGACCGCCAGGATTTGACCCAACCCCCCCCCCTAAAGTTGAGTTAAAGGCGACAAAAAGTTTTTGGCTTGTATAACCCCCCCCCCCCCCCCCCCCCCCACGCCCCCCCTTTATTGAGAAGATACCGGATAAAACATAGTTGGGCATTCTTATCGAGAAAACAATAATTGGCGATACTTATGATATATGGCATTTTTCTGAGCTTAATTGCTGTTGTATCAGCCGCCTTCCCGTGGTTGTTCTTGGTTAGATATGAAAGTCGGTGTGGAAATCCCATAGATGAAAAGCGATTCAAACTGTTTCAAAATATAGAAACGGTTTGGTATCTTTTACTTGGCATTATTGGACTCATTCTTTTCTTGGTTTATTCAGATAATTCTTTGAACTGGTTTGCAATCTTGGCTCTGATACTTTCTTTGCTGACCATACCCGAAGCATTTTTGGCTGGTCTAACAGGAATCTACCGCAAAGACAGGCATAGAGGCTATGTTGATTATTACGAGAAAAACAAAAACCCCAAGAAACAATTTTTGGCATCATCAAAAACCCCAACATTACAAGTCGTTGGTTGGATACAGTCTTGCTTGCTCGTGATAATTATTCTGCTTTCAATTTTGTTAATATGAAATTGGCAAAAGGTTGAGAGATGTTTCTGATTGTTTTTGCGACGGCTGGGTTTCAAGTCATGTGAGATAATGCGCATGTGATTGTCGATTAGATAACTGGATTCAGCAGGTAGGACGACCGAATCTTGAAAGTAGGTGGGCACGGCAAAAGGAAATGAAATATCCAAGTTTCATACTCTATTCTGCCATGTGGCACTTCAGAGACAAAATATTGCATGAAAAAGAATATTCTAGGTGGTCCGCGGAAAAGCAAAAACCTCTCAGCAAGAGTTTTGATAGCACAAATGAAATCACCAAAAAATCCATAGAAATATTGATTTGTTAACTGTTTTTGAAGGCATCGAATTCTTAGGAAATCTAATCGGCGCATGGATGTTGACTTGTCCAAAGGAAAAAATTTCGGAAATCAGTTCACCACCAAATTCGGAACCAAGCGAAACTTGGATTAAGTCTGTTTTCTCTGGCGGGTTTATATCTGACACGCTTCTGAATCCGTTGTAATTCTGGGGTGAGGGCCACTTCGCTCTTCTTTTTATTCGTGCTACCTTTGGGACGTCCTCGTTTGCGCTTCGGTTCGGTGGATTTGACTTTCTTTGCCTCTTTTTTGACCTGGCACGCCGTTTTTTCCGCCTCGCTGCGCACTGTTTGCTCCACGCAAATCGGATAGGAACGCCTTTGGCTTACACTGACCAGGGAGATCACCAAAAATGATAGGCTGGGGATCACCTTTTGCTATAACCCGGAAAAAAAGCGATCCAGCCCATAGGTCTTCTTCCCGGCTTTGCCAACCACGCTTTCATCGCCTGCCAGGATGTAGACCTCTTCCTTCCGCAACAGGTGTTGACTAAAGAACTGCCAGAATATTGGCGCCCAGGGAATGGCAGTAGTGTAAAAACGCTGGATGGTCCGGTAACTGCCGCCTTTTTCTGCCCAGCGTGAAAGGCCCAACATCGTCACCCGTCCTGTCATGGCCAGCATCGCATTGATCACCCTGCTCATTTGCCGGAGAGTTGCTCTTGGTATACTGTCTTCGATCGATTGTAAAGGTGCTAAAATGTCCATGGTGGGCTTTTGTAGTTCCTGAGTTTTTGTCGTGGTTGACACAACTCTACTACAGAAGCCCATTCACTTCACTCTATTTTGGCGAAGGTATTGATAAAAGGAGTAAATTTCGTGGAAAAAAATGATTCTGCATTCGCGGCACCAGTTCCTGTGAAGTTGGACCACACGATGACGTCGATCGCCATCCCCGATCAGCCGAATGCGATCGAGATCGGTACTGCACCGCTCCCCGACGCAACGGCCCAAGAGGCGTGGCACTCGCAATATGGCAGCCAGTTCGCTCGTAACGTCACGGTTGCGACGATCACGCCGTTCCTGCCCGATCCAGCCAGCGCCAGCACCAGCGGCGCTGCGGTCGTCGTTGCGCCAGGCGGCGGTTTCCGCACGTTATCGATGGAGAACGAAGGCTGGAATGTCGCCCGCGCTCTGGCCAATCGCGGCATCGCGGCATTCGTCCTTAAGTATCGATTGAACCAGACGCCGGCGGACATGGCCGGATTCGAACGTTCGATGACCGAGATGTTCTCGAACACTGGACGCCGGCCTCCGCGCCCCGATCCGGAACAGATGAAGGTTCATCTCGCGCCGCAGATCGAGGACTCGCGCGCCGCCTTCGCCCTGATCCGGAATCGTGCCGCCAAGTGGAAGATCAATCCGGACCGTATCGGCATGGTGGGCTTCTCAGCCGGTGCAATGCTTACCATGGCGACTGCGCTCGTCGGTGAGAACGCTAAGCCGGCGTTCATCGGCAACATCTACGGTCCGCTGGCTTCGGTGACCGTTCCGGACGACGCTCCGCCGCTGTTCGTCGCGCTTGCCGCCGACGATCCCTTCTTCGCCGATAGCGGATTCGGGCTGATCGAGAGCTGGCGCGCTGCCAAGAAGCCGGTCTAATTTCACCTCTATGAGCAAGGCGGTCATGGCTTCGGCATTTACCCCAAGGAAACGACCAGCACCGGCTGGTTCAATGCCTTCGTGAGCTGGCTCACCATGCATGGGATGCTCAAGCCCAAGGCATGATGGATTCATTGCTGCTTCTATTTGATCCATGGAACTTCAATCGTTATCAGAAAGTGACAACCTAATCCAGCTTGCTTTAAAACGTGAGCAAACTGGTGATATTTCCGGCGCGCTGCGGCTGGCGCGTCAGGCGTTGAATACTGCCAGGTCTAACAACCTGCCATTGGAATATGCTCAGGCGCTTACAGCAATAGCCCGCTACCGATTCCGTCTGGGCCAATACGAAACTGCGCGCGAACTTGCCCAAGAAGCGATGGAAATGACAGACCCGCTCCAGGATACACAGGCATCTATTCACACAGAATCGTTGCTTTTGCTGGGTATGTGCGCACTCGAAACCAACTCATTGACCGAATGCGAACAGTACTACCGCAGTGCTGCCAATCTAGCGCGCGAAATTGGACATCCCTTGTTGTTTCAACGCGCCATGCACAACCTGGGCAGTGGAGTTTACTTGTTTCGAGGGCAGTTTGATCTTGCTATTGCCGCCGATTCCCAATCGCTCCAAATCTGCCGCGAGAAAAACTTTCCTAATTGGGCCGTATTCCCATTAATGACGCTGGCGATTGCTTACCAGATCATTGGCCAGAGGATGCGCGCGCGCGAGACCCTTACGGAGCTTCGCGCACTGGTTCAGCCGGGATCAGCCGGTGAAGGTTATGCTTGCTATGTGGCCGGCATGCTGGCGTTGGATGAGGACGATTTACAAAATGCGGATGCAGAATTGTCCCGAGCATTCACACTGGCTGAAGAATTAGGCGATCCAAGCTTGAACCTGGATACGCGCCTCGGGATCAGCCGAATGTGCCGGCTGCGTGGTGAAATTGCCAAAGCGTTGGGGTGGGCCGAAGACGCGCTTAACTTCGCGCAGCGCGTAGGTTATCGCATCTATCAGGGGCGCGCACGTGTGGAATACGGGCGCGCCAGGTGGCTAACCGGTGACCTGGTCGGTGCCGAAAACAACCTGCTCCAGGCCGAAGCGATTTTTGGCGATATGGATTTACGTTTTGACCTGGCCGAAAAGTATGGCGTGACCAAAATTGCTATCGCCATCGCCTGGCTGCTGCGCCACCCGGCCCATATGCAGCCGATTGTCGGCACCACCAACGCGCAGCGTGTCCGCGAGCTGTGCCGGGCCTCCGACGTGACCCTGACCCGCCCGGAATGGTACGCGCTTTACCTGGCGGCCGGCAACACCCTGCCCTGAAAGTCCAAACAAATCAAACGCCCCCGACCGGTGCTGGTCGGGGGCGTTTGATTTAATCCTGCCGGCATTGAACGAATGACTTCCGCCTGACCGTTTAAACAAACAAAAAACCCGCCATCAGGCGGGCCAGATCAAGTCGAGGTTGAGCGCCGGCGGCAGCGGGTGGTTACACCCGTCCGCCTGCGCTATGCCGGTCGATTAGTTGGCGCGGGCCAACGCATCCACACGGCGAATGATTTCCTGCTTGAGGCCGTTCTTAACCAGGTGCATTTCGTTGACCTGGATGTTGTTCAGCATCACCACAGAAAGATTCTGCAGCAGGTTTTCCGCCATCGCGTCCACGTTATAGTCGTTGCGGGCAGCCAGTTTACGCATGGGCACATCGCTGAGCATGCGCTGAGTTTCAATGCCGCGTTCCGATAGATTGGTCAG
>JADHED010001045.1_pt1 | contig 26027 bp, 44 predicted proteins | sample 8952041 | NCBI WGS metagenome assembly JADHED01 (sample SAMN16124423, study PRJNA663239) | bioreactor sludge metagenome | isolation source: sludge (control) | place: India:Bengaluru | collected 2018-09-08
GGCGCGCACCGTCGACGCGGTCTTGGCCATCGCCAGGTCGCGCAGGGTGGTCGAGTCGAAGAAGTACGTGAGGTCGAGGCCCACCGACCGCTTCCCCGCCCGGAACGCGCCCGTGGCATAGGCCTGCCCGAGCTCCCCGAGGCGCAGGCCCCAGTTGTTGGTGACGCGCAGCGCCGCCCGCAACACGGTGAAGGCCGTGCCGTCCAGGTAGACGTTGCCGGCGCTGATGCCGCTGAGCGGCGCGCCAGCGAGCGTCTGGCTGCCGGGCAGTGTCAGCCCGGACACGTAGTACCGAGCCGCTGGGCCGGAGAACGACCACTGCGCCTCTTCGTTCCCATCGAGAACGCACTGTCCCTCGTTGACCACCGCGCCGCCGACGCCTTCGTACGTGCTGTTGGCCGTGTCCTTCTTGGCGATCCCCAGCGACTGCACCGTGCTCTGGGTCGTCAGCTTGTAGGTGGTGCCCGCGACGACGGCCGCGCCCGAGGCGGGGGCCGCGCTGAGGGCATCGACGGTGAGGGCGCTGCTGACGATGGTCTTGATGCGCGTGGCCTCCCGGTGGCCCAGTGGCATCGTCACCACGAGGATGTCGCCCACGGCCAGGCCAGTGGCGCTCGCCACGGTGAAGCCGGTGGCGGTGGGGGTCGGGGAGGCCGACACCGTCGTGGTGACGCCACTGCCCGATCCCGCGGACACCTTTGTGCCGAACAGCGCCGTCAGGATGTCCCCTAGGTCAGAGGGCGTCCCGATCGTGCCGCTCGGCTCCCACCCCGTCGAGAGGTTCCACTCGGTGGACATCCGCCGGTCGAGCACCGACGCCACGTCTGGCGTCGCGCGCCGTCCGGGGTTGGGGACGCGGTTCCAGCGCCCCGGCCCGCAGCGCAGCTGACGGTGCAGAAAGGCATCCGTGGCGGACAGGCCCGACACCACCGTGCTGTCGTTGTACGCACTTTCGAGCTTGGCCCACGCCTGCTCAGTGAGATGCGACCCCAGCCCCATCGCCTACTCCTCGTCTGCCGGCGCGGCCGGCGTGTCGTCGTCCTCGAACTGTGCGCGCAGGCCGGGGTCGGCCTCGATGGCCGCCCACGCCTCCGCGGACAGCAGCACCTGGGCCGGCGCCGCCGGCAGCGCGACCTCGCCGGAGGCCAGACACAGGCGGCTCGCCGCCCCCTGTACGCGTCGCACCGTCTTCATGTCGCTCATGCGCACCACACCTCGAAGCGGCACGTGCCGACCCACAGGTCGGTGCCGTCGTCATCCATCCGCTGCGGCTCCGTGTTCTCGCGGAACCACCACTGCGCGAGGTAGCCGGTCACAACGGGCTGCGCCTCCAGCACCTCGATGACCCGCGACAACAGGCTGTCGACCTCAGACGTGCCTCGGTGGGCGGAGACCGCCGAGACCTGCACCCAGACGTAGCGGCGGCGGAGGGCCACCTGTGTCTGCGGCATCGGCGTCTCGGCGCCGCCCAACACCCACAGGTAGGGCGCCGGCGTGTTGTCTGGCACGTTCACGTAGACACGCGCCACGCCCCCCAGCGCGGCGAGCAGCGCGGCGTCCGCCGCCAGCGCCGCGACCACGGCGGCGGTCACCGCGGGACGCGCCGACCCGGGCAGGCTCACTGCCGCACCTCCACCGCGTCGAGCTCCAGCCAGCGCCGCCTGGCGTCCACGTCACGCGGCGGCCCTGTGAGCTCATAGAGCTGGCCGTCGCGGTCGCGCCGGACCCGCATCTGCGCGGTGACATCCCCGCGATACCGGATCGTGATCCGCGTCGAGAGCGACGACTGCACGGCCCCGGCGGCCAGCGCCTCGCGCCCGGAGAGCGGCACCACCGCGGCCCAGACCTGGTCGCCATCGATCCAGGTCGTCGTCTGCCCGCCCTGGCCGTCCGCCACCGTCACCGGCGTCAGGAGCGTCACTCGGTCTCGCAGCTCGCCGATGGTCACGCCAGCACCTCACGTGAGACGTAGGGCGCCAGCAGGGCCTTCACGCCGAAGGGTGTCTCGACGCTCGCGATGCTGCCGACCGACGCGGCCTCGCGCGACTCATAGAAGTGCGCGACGAGCATCAGGACCGCAGCACGCAGCGGCTTGGGGCAGGCGGCCGCCGCGTAGCCTGCCGTGAACGACACCTGCACCGCGTTTGCCTGCGCACGGGTTGACGGCCAGCTCACCCCGTAGGCCGGCCGCACCGTGGCCCGCGGCGCACAGGGCCCGGACGGCGCCGACACCAGGTACCGGTCGCTGGCGAGCGTCTGCAGCGTCCCGGCGTCGTCCAGGTACTGGATGGCCGTCAGGGTCTTCAGCGGCGGACGCGGCAGCGTCAGGACGCCGCACACCGGCCACCCAGCCAGCTCAAGGCGGAACTGCGTCTCCACCACGGCTCGGTTGGTGGTGTTCTCGACGTGCTGCCGGGCGGCGCCGATCAGCGCATCGATGTAGGCGTCCTCGTCGGCCCCGTCCACGCGCAGGTGGGCCTTGGCCTCCTGAAGGGAGACCGGCTCGGCCCCGGGCTGCGCGATCTGGACGAGGGTCATGGGCATCGGCCAGGGCGGGGCCACGCGGGCCCCGCCCGTTCAGCGGCGCGGGCCGAACGCGTTACGCGACCACCTCGTCGACGGTCGTGGCGTGCGACTTCGGCTGGAACCTCGCGTTGAAGCCCAGCAGGACGGCGCTGATGAGACAGGCCGCCGTGCCCACCGTCACGGACAGGGCCACGTGCGTGAACCCGTTCGCGGTGTCGAGCTCGTCCGGCCGCACGTTCAGCAACACCTCCTTGCTGTCGTCGCTGCCAGCCTTGGTCAGCTGGGTGATGGCCTTGCCGGTGATGTCCTTGGCGTCGGTGCCGCTGGCGTCCTTCGCCTGGCGGAGCTTGGCGTCGACCGTCGCCGAGGTGCCGAGCACGCCCACCTGCAGGAGGGCGAGGACCGACTGCAGGTCGGCCATCGACACCCATCCGGTCAGCACGGTCGCGGCGCCCTGGCTGACCGGCACGAGCCTGGTCAACACGGTCGCGAGATCGCTGGGTCGGTTCATGGTTCGCTACTCCCTTCTGTGCGTCAGCGCTCGCGCGTTACCGCGCCTCGAGAACGATGAACGGGCTCTGGCTGGCGGACCCCTTGTAGGGTGTCAGGGCGGACTTCCACAGCGGCTGCCCGTTGATGCGGTAGATCCACCGGAACGCCATCTCGGCGTAAATGAACCGCACGTGCATCGACTCGGCGGCCTCGATGCCGCCCTTCGTGATGGTCAAGTACTCGCCGAGGTTGGCGAACGTGATGTCCCCCACCGAGCTGAGCGCCGAGGCCTGCTCGATCGGCACCACCGGGCGGCCGTAGAGCAGCCCGTAGGGCGCGTTCGCGATGGTCCCGCCAGGCATATAGATGGGCTGGTTCGACAGCGTCATCGTGAACAGCTGCGGCAGCACCTCCTGGTTGACGAACCAGGCCGATCCGCCGATGAGCCGCGCCGGCATCCGGGCGTACATCTTCGCGATGTTCGCCGCGACCACCGTGTTCGCCGCCTGGCCGCTCTCCTTCGAGACGGTGACCAGGGCGTTGCTGTTGAGGATGCCGAGCATCTTGCCCACGCCGTCGCCGCGGAAGATCTCGTCATCGGCCTGGAACGCAAACTCGGACGCGAACGCCGGCTCCAGAACCGCGCTCAGCGCCGTGCCGTCCCGCAGCAGGCGGTTGGTCACGTACGCGAGGCCCATGAGGTCCTCGAGCTGCAGGTCGATCTTGCCGACCTTTGGCTTGGTGGCCGTGACGGTGTCGGCCTCCCCGCGCCGGTAGACGCGGACGCCGCCCCAGCGTGACCCGGTCGCGCGCGAGGTCTCGTCGAGGAAGGGCAGCTCGATGCCGTCGAAGCCCTCGCCGATGGGCACCTGCCTGGTGCGCGGGAGCAACTGCGCCTGTTCGGTCGCCCGGGCGAGCAGCTGGGTGCTCCAGTCCCTGCGGACCAGGAACCCGCCGTCCGCGGGGACGCCGGAGCTCATGCCGGTGGGGCCCGCCTGGATGGGCAGGAGCCGCTGGTCGACGCGTCCACCGGGCATCCCGGCCTGCGCCACGGCCACCAAGAAGTCCCCGAACGACCCGAAGCCGTGGGCGTGCGACACGGCCTCGGCGGCCGGGTCCTGGCGGTCCTGCTCGAGCACGCGCTCGATGCGCGTGAGCTCGTCGTTGACCTGGGCGACGCGCGCCTGGATGGCGTCGTCGCGCGAGCGCTCGTCCGCGCTGAGGTCGCGGCTTTCAGCCGCGGCGGTTTCGAGGATGCTCTGGGCCTCCCCGAGCAGCTGCGCCTTCTCGGCCTTCAGCGCCTTCCGTCGTGCGATCAGATTCATCGCTCACTCCTGTGAAGCCGCGGCCCGTACAACGAAAACGCGCGCGGCGAATCCACATGCCTGAGAGCACCTCAAGCATCCGGACTCGCCGCGCGCGTCGTCGGACGTCGCGATGAGTCAGCGCTGCGGGCCGGGTTCGCTCGACGGAGGACCAGCCGCCCGTGCGCGGTCTACGGGGACAGGCTACGCCGGCGCCTGCCGCTTGGCAATTTTCGTAAACGTAATTCGTACCGCGGGGTGGGTCTGCACCAGGTGGCGCAGCGCCTCCCCGATGGTGCAGCGATGCTCCGTGGCGATCGCGCGCACCGCGACATCGACCTCGGCTGACAGGCGCAGCGCCCGCACGGCGGAGGGTGCCGCGCCCAGCGCGGGCCGTCCCCGCCGACGCGGCGTCACCGGAGCGCCTCGTGCGCCAGCGCGCGCTGCGCGCGGTCGAGGCGCGCGCTGGCCTGCGCGCGCTCCGCGGTCTCGGCGAGGATTGCGGCATCCGCGCGCGCCTGCGCCGCCGCCGCCCGCGCCCGGTGGCCGTCCGCCCATGTGTCGGTCGCCAGTTCCTCGATGACCTCGTCGAAGGTCGCCACCCGATCCGCCAGCCCCGCGCGCACGGCGTCATGCGCGTTGAACACGCGGCCGGCCCCGAACTGCTCGGAGGCCGCCACCTCCGGCGACACGCCGCGGCCGGCGCCGACGGCCGTCACGAATTGGTCGTAGTAGGCGTCCACCCGGCGCTGCATCGTGGCCCGCGCGTCATCGGCGAGCGGCGCGAACGGATGGCCCTCGACCTTGTGCGCCCCGGCGTAGACGAACGTGGTACGCACGCCCTCCTTGTCAGCCCACGCCGAGATGTCCTCGTGGTAGGTGTAGACCCCGATCGACCCCACCAGCCCGCTTGGCGTGACCACGACCTCATCGGCCTGGGATGCCAGCCAGTACGCCGCGGACGCCGCCTCCGCGTTGGCCACGGCCACCAGCGGCTTCCGCCCGCGCGCGCCGCGGATCTCCTCGGCGAGTTCCGGCACGCCGTAGACGCCACCGCCTGGCGAGTCGACATCGAACACGATCGCCGAGACGGACGGGTCCGCGAGCGCCTGACGCAACGAGGTCGCCACGGCCTCCGTGCTCGTGCCGCGTGGGCCGCTGATGCCCTGCACCATCGACGAGCGATGTGCGATGACACCCAGGATGGGGATCACCGCCACCGTCTGCGGCGCCGAGACGGCGACGCGCCCCGGCTGGCCGGCGACGATCTCCCCCACCTCGGCGGCTGACAGCCGCACCTCGGCGGCTCGGCGCAGCAGCACCGCCAGCATCTGCTGGCCGTAGTCCCGGCGAATCGCCCACGGCTGCGCCGCGATCAGATCGAGTACTCGCATCAGCATGTGCCGCTCCTTGTCACGCCGCCTGGGGCGGCTCCAGGGCGAGCTCAGCGAGCTCGCCGACCACGGTCCACTCCCAGTCGGCCATTGTGCCGACACCATGCGCCTCCAGGCGGCTGCCCTGCCGCGCCGCGTACTCCTGGGCGAGCGGCAGCGGTACGCGCAGCGAGGACGCCACGAAGGCGGCGTGTTCGCCGTAGAACTCACGCAGCCAGGCGGTCCAGCCCGCACCGTCGTTCGCGAACCGCTGCGCCGCCTTTTGCACCGCCGCGATCTCCTTCCGCACCACCCGCGCGGCCGCTTCGTGGGCGAGCGCGAAGGCGCGCCCATCTGCCTGGCGCCGGCCGGTCCGCTGTTCGCGCGGCTCGTCGGCCCGCCCCATGTTCAGCGGTTCGAGGAACGTGTCGAGCCCGTCGGCTCGGTTCATGTTCTCCTTCTCGCGGACCTCGTTGCGCGTCATCCAGCCGTCCGAGATCGCGTAGTGGTAAAACTGGCCGCGGGCCGATGGGTCTGCGCGCATCAGCGCGTCGATCAGGAATTCCGCGAAGTAGGTATCCGGCGCCCACACCAGGTCGCGCAGGATGGCCGCCTCGATCCGCGAGAGCCACGGGCGGAATGAGTACGTGACCAAGTCGATCTGGAATGCCGCGTGCGAGGCGAACGTCGGTGTCTTGGTGTTGCCCAGCATCGACGCCGGCAGGTTGAGCCAGCGGGCCACCTCCTCGACGCTGTACTCGCGCGACGCGAGCAACTGCGCCTCCTCGGGCTTGATGCCGAGGGAGGCAACCTTCACGTCCTCCTCGAGCACGAGCACGCCCTGGCTGTGCTCCAGGCCCGCCGAGAAGCTGTTGATCGACTCGGTCAGATTCCGCGTGGCCTCATCGCCAAGCTGCCCAGGGTGGATCACCGCGAACGCTGGCGCGGCCCCCTGCCGGAAGAATCTGCCCGCGAACCGATCCGCCGAGATGGCGGTGCTGATGGACCTGGCGCCGTACTCGATGACCGAGACACCGGTCAGGCCATCGAGGGATAGGCCGCGGATGTGAGACACCTGCTCCTGGCTCAGGGTGCGGCCAGTGCCCGCCAGCCGGTACGTGAGGCGGCCAGAGGGTAGCCGCTGCACCGTCACGCGGTCTGGGTGAATCGGGATCAGCGCCTCGATGTACGGCACGCCAGCACTGGTCGCTCCCTCGACAATTTCGATGTACGCGTTTCCCCTCAGCCCAAGGCAGACCATGACGTACTCGAACAGCTCGTAGGCTGTCTGCCAGGCGTTCGGCTGCAGCTTCAGTAGGCGATACAACGGATGCTGTGGCGCTCGCTCCTTCCCCCCGTCGGACAGTCGCCGGTACGTGAGGCACGGCAGGCTGGCCACGGTCTCCGAGAGCAACCGAATACCCTTCCAGAAGGCGGACAGCGACAGCGGTGCCTCGCGCGTCAGTGTCAGGCCGGTGTCGGCGTCCGCCGCCTGCGGCCCGGGCCGATACCAGAAGTCGTCGTCGTCGCGGAACTCGGCGCGCACGCCGTGCCGGGCCAGTCGCGTCAACAGTCCCATTGCAGTCACCGGTCCTTTCGGCGCGCCGGCCGCGCCCACGCCACCGCCACCGCGGTCAGCACCCCGCCGGGCACGATGAGCCCGAGGGGCAGGTACACCAGCGCCGCGCCGCTGCTCAAGAGGAGCAGGCCGAACGCCAACACCGCGTCGAACTCGTCGAATCGCTTCATCGGGCTCCCATGGGCAGGTGCAGCGCGCCGCGGCGCGCGTAGACCGAGGACTTCGGCGCCGGCGCCACCATCAGGCGCGACAGCGCGGTGACCGCCGCCGCCACGCCGTCGATGCGCTTCTTCGCCGAGGGCTTCTTCGGGCGGATGTTCCCGGCCGGGTCCTCGTAGACGGCGCAGTTCTCGACACACCACCGCATCACCGGGTGGCCGTCGTGCCGGAGGCGCCGGCTCCGGATCAACGCCTCGAAGAGCTTCGCGGGCTCGCTGAGCCGCTTCATGTTCTGGGCGACCTCGACCGGCGTGAACTTCTTCGCTTCGAGCTGCTGCGCGAACTGCGTCGCCGACCAGGGGTCGTAGGCGATCTCCTTGAACCCGTAGCGCGGCGCGAGCTCGTCCACCACGGTGTCCAGCACGGTGGCGTAGTCGACCGTGGCGCCAGGGGTGACGCGAAGGTGCCCCTGTTCGGCCCACAGCCCATAAGGGATGGCGTCCTCCTGGGCCCGTCGATGGAGCGTGTCTTCGGGCATCCAGAAGAACGGCACGACGTCGACGGCGAAGTCGACCCCGAGCTCGGCGTGCCCCTCGACCTCCGTGCGCTGGCGTCCTAGATCCTCTCGGCGCACGAGGACGACGAAGGCCGAGAGGTCCACCTTGGACGACAGATCCAGGCCCCCAATCGCCACGAGGGGGGCGCCCTGGTTGTCGGCGACCAGCGCCTCGACCTGGCACGCGTCCCAGGCCTCCAGGGGTATCCAGACCGTTTCCTGCTGCGTCCAGAGGTTAAGGTGCAGTTGCTTGAAGGCGTTCTGCTTCCGCGGCTCGTTGATCGCCTTGGCGACCTCGGCCGCGTAGTACTCCTCCAGCACCGTCACCCCCAGGCTGGGGTTGGCCTGGCGCCAGGTGGCGGGCTCGCGCCAATCGGCCTTCGGGTCCGCCTCGAAGATGACCGGCAGCACGGTCGGATCGTCGATCGTGCCGGAGATCAGTCGCTTCGCATACTGGTGCTCCTCGTAGGCGATCGACTCGAAGTCGCTGCCGGCCGTGGTGAGGTACATGACCAGCGGCTGGGGGCGCGCCGCGATGCCCTTCTCGAGGGTCTCGACGAGTTCGCGGTCCGGCTGCGCGTGGAGCTCGTCGACGATGACGCAGTGCAGGTTCGGCCCGTGCTTGGTGCGGGCCTCGGCCGAGATGACCCGCATCGTCGACCTAGTTTCGCGGTAGTAGATCGCCGATTGGAGGACGTCCGCCCGGCCGGCGAGGTCCGGGCAGTCCTCGACCATCGCCTTGGCCTCGCCGAACAGCAGCCGCGCCTGTTCGCGGTCCGCCGCGGCCACCATGATCTCCGCGCCCATCTCGCCGTCGCAGAACAACACCAGGTTGGCGAGGCCAGCCACGAGCTGCGTCTTGCCCTGCTTCTTGGCGACGTAGAACAACAGCTTCCGGAAGCGGCGCAGGCCGTCCTTCGCGCGCTTCCACCCGAAGAGCGGCCTGACGATGAGCTCGCGCTGCCAGTCGAGCAACTCGAACGGTTGGCCCGCCCACGGGCCCTTGTGGTGGGTCAGGAAGAGCGGAAAGAACTCGACCGCCTTCGCGGCGTCCTCCTCGTCGAAGTAGTACCGCCCGTCGCCGTCGTCGATCGGAATCGTGACGCCGGGCCACCGCGCACGGGCCTCGGCGTTCCATGGGGCCGCGACGCTACGCGCCACTCGCGGCCCCCTTGACCAGGCGCGGACCGGCCGGTCGCGCGAAGAACGCGTCGCGCTTCTGCTGCGTGGGGTCAGTGCTCGGCGGCGCCGTCACCTGCACGCGGCTGCGTGACGCCGGCGTCAGCCCGAGGTCCTGGGCGAGCATCCGCGCGCGGCCGACCGCCTGCTGATACTGGGTGACGATCGGGTTCGTCTTCACGCCCATCTCGGTGTGGAGCACGCGCTGGAAGCCCTTCTCGTGCATCGACCGCGTGAGCTCTGCGATGTCGGCGAGCGTCGCGGCGTACATCGCCAGGGCGTCGCGGTCGGCGTGCGTGATGACGCGGCTCTCCTCGAGCTGCCGCCCGTAGTGCCGGTAGTAGGCCTTGGCCGCGGGCGTCAGCCACGCCGGTGGCGACGCGAGGCCTTCCCGGAACGTGACGAGGCCACGCGCCTTCGGCTTGCGACCGGCACCGATGCGAGCGCCTCCCTTCGGCATCAGGCGACGCCCCCATCGCGCTCACTGATTGCATTCATACGTGCTCGGAACCCGACGTTGGTTTGCGGGCCTGTCCTCCCAAGATGACAGCCCCCTACCCACCCGCGCGCCGGCCGCGTCACGCGCCGCGCCTCGTCTTCGCGTCGTGGCAGCGACGACACAACGGCTGCCAGTTCGCGCGGTCCCAGAACCGCGCCTGGTCGCCGCGGTGCGGGACGATGTGGTCGACCACGGTCGCCGCCGTCACGCGGCCGGCGCGCTCGCACGCCGCGCACAGCGGATGTCGCGCGAGGAACCCCGCCCGGGCCCGCGCCCACCGGTGCGTGTAGCCGCGTGCGTGACTGGAGGGTCGAGCAACGTCCGCCTCGCGCCAGCGCGCGGCTTGCGCCTCGACGACCACGCGTTGGTGCGCCTCGCACGGCCCACGGCCGCGCACCAGCGCTCCACAGCCTGGATGCGGGCACGGTCGCAGCGGTGCCAACGGCATCACGCTCCCCCGTGCCCAGCATCACCCACCACGTCCACCCCAGACGGACTATCCCTGTCACTCGCCAGCGTCTCCCTGGTGCTGAACCGGTGCCCGCACTCCTCACAGCACCGCCGCCGCCAGATCCCCTCCACCGTCAGCCGCCCCCGGGTGGCCACCACCTGGCTGGCCTGCCCTCCACACCCCGGGCAGGTCACGCGGAGCTCGGCCCGTGGGAGGCGGGGCACGGCTACTCCACCTCCGCGAGGATGCGCGGGCTCGCCACGCGTCCGAGCGCGGCGCAGATCCAGCCCAGCGCCTGGCCGTTCGCGATCTGGTCCCGCGTGACCTGCAACACGCGCCACCCGTCGAGCTGCAGGAGGTTGAGCTTCTCGCAGTCCGCGCGCTGCCCGCGAGGCCGCGAGTGCCGGCCGCGCACGTAGGTGCCGCCCTGGACCTCGACCACCAGGCGCGCCTCGCGCCATACGAAGTCAGCCCGGAAGCGTCGGCCCTCGAGCAGCGCCACCTCGCGCGCCGGATCAGGCAGGCCGGCGGCCTTGCACTGCAACAGCAGGGCGAGCTCGAGGCGGGAGCCCCTCGGGGCCACCACGCACAGCGACCGCGCCGGCGCCTTGCGCGTCACTGGTCCCCTCGCCGCTGCAGTTCGTCCACGAACGACGCCACCGCGGCCGGCACCTCGGGGCGGCACACCACCGCGCGCCGCACGACGTCGGCGACGGCGGTGAGGCAGCGCCGGCAGAGGCGCGGCGGCTGGCGCCAGGGCCGCGTGGCGTAGGCCCGCCCGCCGCACCGCCGGCACGGGCGCCAGGGCGGCGTCACGACGCCACCGCCTCGCGCATCGTGACGTGGCCCGAGCCCTGCTCCCGCCCTTCGGCCAGCGTGCGCGTGATGCACGCCGACACCGTGGCGCAGGGCGGGTGGTGGGGGCAGCTGATGCCACCCGCCGCGGGCGCGCGGTTGCGCGGCGGCTGTCGCCCGCGGCCCTGCCCGCGGCCACCGAGCCACACGTCGTAGCAGCGGGCCCGCCACCAGGCCACCGGCGCCTGGTCGCGCTCGAGCGTGCCCGCGGCGAGGGCGGCGAGGTCCTCGGCGTAGCGGTCGAGCAGCCACGCGTCGGCCGACTGCGGGGCGGCCCGATCCCCGACGGCCGCCACGAACTCCTCGTGCAGGAACCGCGGCACGCACGCGGCGCCGCAGGCGACATGGGCCCGATGGTCGCCCTGCGCCCGCTCGGCCTCCGGCGGCGCAGCCGCCTCGCGCGCACGCGGTGTGTGTGTACTTTCAGTACCCAAGATCCCAGATCCCAGAGCACTGCCCAGTGACGCGCCGTTCACTGCGACGGGACGGGGCCGTGTCTTGGGAGTGACGGACTCGTCACTGTCGCGACTCGGCGGAGCATCGCCATCGCCGGGCGGCGGGGGCAGGCGGCTCTCGGGCTCGTCGTCGCGCGGCCGCTGGTGCTCCGTCCAGTGCACGACCTGCAGGCAGGCCTGGCCGTCGACCACATAGCGGCGCACGAAGCCCGCGGCGACCAGATCGCGCAGGATCGCCTCCAGGTCGACGTCGTCGTAGGGGAAGATGTTGGCCTTCAGCCGCTTCGGGCGGTCCTCCAGGCGGCCGGCCTTGTCGGCCTCGCACCACAGGCCGGCGAACGCCAGGCGGTGCCACGGGGACAACTCCCCCAGGTCCTCGTTGCGGAAGAAGCCAGGCTTGATGGACCGAATGCGGGCCACGGGTGGTTACTCCAGCCCGAGCGCGGCGGCGCGCTCGAGGAACAGGGCTTCCGCGCGCAACGGGTTCAGCGCGCGCACAGGCGGATAGGGATCGGGATGGGCGAGCGGCAGGCCCTGCAGGTCCCGCTGCTCCACCCGGCACAGGCGGTCGTCGGCAACCTGCACGGCCAGGCGCAGGACGCTGTCCTGGCTGGCCTCGGCTAGCCCGAAGCGCGACCAGATCTGCAGGGTGAGCGCTGCCTCGAGGTCGCGGTAGCCGGCCATGAGAGGCAGCACCTTGAGTGGGCGGCACACGTCCCCGAGGTACGCCTCGGACGCGTCATGCAGTAGGCCAAGCGCCGCGCCCTGGCGACGACGGGCGGCGTCCAGGTGCTCGAGGCTGGCCTCGACGAGCTCGCTCACGTGGACGCTGTGGGCGGCCACGCTGTGGTAGTGCACGACGTGGCCACCGAAGCGGCAGATGTGCGAGAGGGCCGCTGCGATGTCGACCAGCTCGATGTCGGATGTCTCGATGGCTTCGAGGTCCAGCTCGCGCCCTGACCAAGTCCTGAAGGTCACGTGGCCTCCCCACACGCGGCGCCTGCGGTCCTGATGGTGGCTCTGTCGGCCGGTGTGCGCGAGAGGATGACCTCGGTGCCCTGCACCAGCCGCAGGTAGCCCCAGACGGGAATGTCGGGCATGCTCTCGTAGCGCTTGGCCGCGTGCAGGCGGTACGCCGTGCGAGCCTCGGTGCCTTCGGCGGCCGAGAACGTCTCCAGCGTGCGCCAGGGCTCACCGGTGTTCCGGCTCTGCACCCGGTAGACCTTCCGTCGCATCACGCGCCCTCCGGCGGGAAGTCGAAGCCCGAGACGGCTGGCGCGGGCGTCGGTGTCGGCGCGGCGGTGATCGCTGACCAGGTCGCCCGGTCGATCTGCACGAGGACGTAGCCGGGCGTGCTCCATTCGACGCCCGAATCGGCGACGGCCGTCAGCAGGGCGCGGGCCTCAGCGAGTTGGCGCTCGGCCGGGTGAATCCCCTGTTCGGAGTCAGCCTTCAATTCGTCGCGCTCGCGCTGCGCCTTCAGCATCAAGTCGTGCGCGGTGTCGAACCGCTGCTGCAACACGGTCGCAACCCGCTGCACCTCGACCAGTTCGCGCTTCGCCTGTAGGTAGCGGTCCTCGACAGCGACGTAGGTCGCCAACGAATGGTCGCCCTCGATGCGTGCGCGGAGTCGCTCGAGCTCTACCCTTAGGGACGGGAGTTCTTCCCTGGAGATCCGCATACTGAGGTCAGCCACGCGCCACCTCCGGCCACTGCCGCACGCGCAGGTCCTCGGGCCACTCGGATATGTCGCCGCCCTTGCGGCAGCGGAGGCGCACGCGGACAGGTGCGCCCTGGTAGTCCTCGCGATAGCCGTGGATGTGCTCGTCGAACCTCGTGTCCATCGGCCAACTGCGCGGGGTGTCGCCTTCCCACCCGTCATCGTTCCGAGTGATGACGTGCGCCCCGAGTTGCTTGACGAACACCGGCACCCGGGCCGCCTTGCACTGCTGCACCGCGGACCGAATCCACGCCACGTCGCACGGCCGGGCCTTCGGGCCGGACTCGCCGCCGACGATCACCCAGTCGAGATGCGGAGCGGCCACCATGCCGTCGGCCCACGGACTGAATACCTCACCACTGAGGCAGGAGTCCCACCGATGCTCCAGGTCATCAGCCGATGCGGAGTGCAGCCGGTCGAAGTCCACCAGCCCGAGCGCCGGCTCGTAAGACACGAACCGCACCACGGCCGGCGTCTGGAGCAGCAGCGGGATGCGCGCGTCGGCCGTCGCCTGGTCCTCCACGCTGACGCCAAGCCAGACGTTCCGGAGAGGGCTGGTCCAGCACACCGTCTCGTGGTCTGGACTGCTGACCCCGTAGACAGCCCCGTTGAATCGGCTGGCGCAGTACGCTCGCATCCGCTCCGGCCTCTTGGTGAGCACCTGAAACGTGTGCTGCGGAGCGAGCGCCATTACCGCGAACACGCGGTCAATGAACGCGTCGGGCACGTCCTCGTGGAAGAGGTCGGACATCGAGTTGACGAACACCATCGCCGGCTTCCGCCAGCGCAGGGGCGCGTCGAGGCGGTCGGGGTGGCACTGCACGTCGGTGAAGCGGCGGGGGCGCAGCGCAGGAAGGCCCGCGGCGTGTTCCCTCGTCATCGGGCCCGCGACACACGCCACCGGCGGGTACAGCCGCCCGAAGGTGCGCTTGGCCATCACCTCGGCGTAGCAGTGCTTGCACCCGGCCGACACCTTCGTGCAGCCGGTGACGGGGTTCCACGTGCGGTCGGTCCACTCGATGCGCGTCACCGCTGACCCTCCGACGTCCCGTTGGTGCCCAGCGCCCAGGGCGAGTGCGACAGCCGTGCGCGCGCCTCCTTGAGCGTGGGGACGATTTCCAGCTCGCGGTCCTCGTCGCCGACCACGTGCATCACGCCGCCGACACGCGCGACGCGCGACTCCGCGCACTGCACGCACCAAGGCGTCTCTGGCACGGCCGCCAGGCGCCGCGGTGAGATGGGGAGGCCGCAGGCTTCACACCGGCGGGTCACGCGGCGGACTCCCTGCCCTGCCGGGTGAGCGCATACTCACGCCCGGTCTTCACCGCGGCGCCGTCCGCGACGAGTGCCTTCAGCGCCTCCCACAGCCGACCGTAGGCCGCCTGCCGCTCACGGTCCGGCACGCGCAGCCGGGTGAGCAGCGTGTTCACGCTCGCCGGGGTCTGGTCCTGGCGCAGCGCCGTCAGGGCCCGCTCGCGCCACTCGCCGGCTGCCACGCGGCCCGTGGGCGCGCTCGCCTCCTCCGACGTCGTCGTGGCCGCGGGCTTGCCAGATCGCCGCGCCGGCGCCGTCCTGCGCGCGCGGGCGGGCCGTGGCGCGGGGGCCGCGGGCCGCTCCACCAGGTCGCCCTCGCCGAGCACGGCGAGGATCGCGGCAATGGCCGTCTCGATCTCCTGCTGCTGCACGCGCAGGTGCGTCAGCGCGAACTGCAGCGTCTTGCGGGTGTTCTCCCTCACGCCGCCACCCAGAGCGCCTGCTGGCGCGGTTCCTTGCGCCCATGGAGCACGTAGCGGTAGAGCCCACGGTGCACCCGGACGGTCTCGATGTCCCACGCGTCGCGGAGCTCGTCGACGCGGCCGACGGCGCGCAGGCCACCGATCTCCGGCCGGCACAGCTCGGTGTTGAGCACGCCGCGGGGCCCCGCCTCGAGCAGCGCGGCCAGCACGCGGTCGCGGCTCGTCGCGCGGCGCCCGATCTCCTGTCGCACGTCAGCGCCAGTCATGCGCGCCTCCAGTCCGCCCGGCGCCGCATCGTGCGCCGGATGATCCCTTCCACCTCGTCGCGGGCCCGCTGCCCTGCTGGCGTGTCCAGCCACCCGGGCGGGTGCGGCCGTCGCGGGGGTGCGTAGGCCACGCAGGCGACCTCGTCCATCGACAGGCCCGCCAGCCAGTGCCGCCACACGCTCGTCGTCGCCCACCGCCGGGTCTGCCGCGTCCGCATCCACGCTCCGGAGCCATGGGAGGCCGAACGACCCCATGACCTACCCTCACAGCCCACGTGGGCCTCGGCATCCTTGGGGTACTCTCTAGGCCAGAATCGCGATCCCGGCCATGCCCGTGTCCTGCAGAGACTGCCGCAGGAAGCTGGCGATGCGCCCCACCGACGCGAGCTTCCACTCGGCGCCATCGGCCTCGAACAGCGCCGCGTGCGGCAGGGCGCCGTCACCGCCCCCGCGCAGGCGGAAGACGAACTGGGAGGATGGCTGGGCGATCTCCCGGAACGTGCGGTAGGGCGCCATCGTGACGGGATTCGGCACGCGCACCTCCGAGGACAACACCACGCCAGCCTTCGCGGTCACGGCCTGCGTGACGCCGTTGTCGTCCACCGTGCGCACACCCTCAGCCTTCACCGAGCCCACCAGCTTGAGCACGGCGGCCCGATCTCCGAGGTCCACGAACATCGACTGCAGCGCGATGTTGAAGGTCTCCAGATCCATCCACTGGCCGAAGCCGAAGGGCCGGCCGACCAGCGGTTCGCAGTCGACCACCGCCAGGACATCCCGCTGCTTCGTCGCGCCGTAGATCGCCGAGACGAGCTCTACCTTTGTGGGGGACACCACCCGCAACAGGAGGCACGTGCTGTCCTGGTCGTCCACGTTCGCCCGCAGGTAGTCCACCAGGCCGGTGAGCGTGTGCAACTGCAGCACGGGCGGCGACGGCTCCGCGCGGAACTTGTCCGCGGGGAGCGCCGTGAACCCCTCCGGGACCATGAGCACCTCGGCGTCTTCGAGCCGCAACAACTGGGGCCGCGGCACGAGGTCGGCGATCTTGTCCACGGCGTCGCCGCTGATCTGCTGCACCGCGCCAGATACTCCTGGCGACAGCTGGTCGAGTTGCTCTGACATCACGCCTCCCGTCCGCCGCGAATCGCGGTCACCTTCGGTTTGCCGTCATCGAACAGGCCCGTCTGCTTCGGGTCGTGCTCGACCGCCACGAGCCGGCCGTCCTGACGGCCGAGGAACGCGCGGGTCTTCACTGTGAGGAGCCCGGCCAGCTTCGAGGCGCACGAGACCTTGACGTCGGTCATCTCGCGGTCCTCGGCCGGCGCGAACTCCAGCCGGAACGTGATCACCCGCTTCGCCTTCGGGTCGGTGTTCACGTCCTGGATGTTGGCGAGCACGCGCGCTAGCTCGTTGCCGAAGAGTTCGTCGAGCGCACCGCCCGCGATCGTGCTCAGGGTCATGGGTTCCATCACGCCTCCCTTCACCGGTCCATGTAGCGCGCGTAGGGCATTCGCTGTCCCCACGGATCGACGCGCAGATCGCGCCGCAGCTGCGCCTTCGCCGCCTGGAACTTCGCTTCGACATCGCCGGCGCCGGCGAAGCGCGCGTCGAGCTGCTCGGTGGCCCGCTGCCGCGCCACCACCAGGCGGTGGGCCTCCCGGCACGGCTGGCAGGTCACGCAGCCGGCCGTCGCTGGGGCTTTCCGGCAGCGCCGGCAGGTCGCCCCTCGCTCGCGGCAGTGCACGGTGGCGAACCGATGCGCGTAGATCGGCAGCACCACCCGCCCGCAGCCGCACGCGCACGGCACCAACGTCACCGCGGCCACGACACCGGCTCCCATCTCCATAGGTCGTCCCAGCGGGCCCGAACGCGTTCCCAGCGGCGTGCCCAGTCCGCACGACGGCGGGACGCTGCGTCGTGCGCGTCGAGCAACGCCCGCATCCGGGCCCCCTGGCTCCTGCCGTCCGGGCTGTCGAACACGGGCAGCCCGGCCGGACGACGGTCAACGGAGTCGGCGATCGGCTGGACGTCCATCACACCGCTCCCTGGTCGTGGTGGTGCCGATGCTGGAACCGCTGGTAGTCCAGCCGCGCCAGCTCCTCGTCCGCCTTCTGCTGCGCCCTGGCTGACACGACCGTCATGCAGTGGATGACGAGCCCCAGGGCGGACAGCCCGATCCCCACCAGCGCCCAGCCCCACCACGGCACGGCTCAGGCCCTCACGCTCGCGACGCGTTCGACCTGGTCGAGATAGGCGCGGATGGTGCGCCGCGCGAACTCGCGCACGAGCTCGCGGTCGACGACGCTTCCGTCGAGCTCGTGCAGGCAGAGCTGCAGCACCGAGGTGGCCGCGGCCATGCCGCAACGGCTGCCGTGCTCCGTGGGCGTGATCCCCTGCATCTGCACCGTGCCAAGCGCCGTCGCCGGCGCCGTCTGCTGCCCGTCGAGCGTTGCCATCTCAGGCCTCCTGTTCGTATTGGGCTTGCCAGCTCTCGATCACGCGCCCGTCGTGCACGATGCGCACGCACGGGTGTTCCTGCTTCAGGTCGTGCAGCCAGGCGAGGGCGTACTCCAGGTGCCAGCAGCGCATGACGATGCGCCAGGGCCCGCTCCAGCGGCGAACCTGCACGAGGTAGCGGCGGGCCTTCGCCGGGCGCGACGTCATCGTGCGATCCACTCCCGCGGGATGAACTGGTGCATCACCCCGATGTCGGCAAACGCGTCGTAGAACTCAGCCTGGCGCTCGCCGAGGTAGACCACGACCGATGGGAACGGCGCCGGATCGTCGTTGCCCACGAACGTCAGGCGCCCCTTGATGACGCACCAGAGGAACCCTCGCAGGCGGTCGAACCACTGAGTGTCGATGCGCCCAGGCAGGAGCGCGATCGCCTCGGTGACGCGCCCGGCCTCGTGCTCGGCCACGAGCTTCTCGACCCACGCGTCGATGTCGCGGCCGTATGGGGGGTTCACGTAGGCGCGGCCGTGCCACTCACGCGAGAGCCCGTCGTCGTCCTTCGTGAAGTGCGCGGCCGCCGGCACGTTCGCGTCGTCGCCGTGCGCGTTGCTGCAGGGGTCGAGGTCGATCTCGCCGAACACGTCGAGCACCCGGTCGAGCACCTTGCTCGGCGTGTAGTGCTCGGGCGACTCGCTGGAGAAGTGGACGGCCAGGCGAGGCGAGGGGACGTCCTCGCCCGGCGCGTCCGGTGACGACGTCACGGCGCCGTCGTCCTCGTGGGCCTCGCGCTCGTCCTGCGGTATGTCGATGAGGTCTTCGAACCTGTGCGCCCCGCAGAAGCAGAAGCCGCCCTCCAGAACCTCGGCTGGCGCACCGCACACCGCGCAGTGTCCGCGCAGCCCTGCAGGCAACGGCTCAGCGTCGTCGGCCTGCGGCGGCTTCTTCCCGATCCGCGACGTGTCCATCGTCGCGACCGTGCCGTGCTTCGTCGTGAAGGTGCGCGGCTCACTTGTGTCAGACACATGTGAGCGACGGACGTCGCCGACGAAGGTGTGGTGCACACCGCATCGCCGCGCGATCTCTGAGTCGCTCCAGCGCTTCCACTCGTCGTCGCCGAGCAGGGTCTCGACCGCCCGACGCTTGTCGGCGTTCGTGCGGCGCAGGCCGTGCGTCGTGTTCGCGCCGGCCGCGTAGAGCACCGCGTCGCGCTTCGTGCCCTGGTGAACCAGCGCCTCGAGTGTGTGCTCGCCGGCGCGCCGGTGCGCGTGGTAGCGGTGGAAGCCGTCAGCCAGCCAGTAGGCCACGCCGTCGAAGAACACGACCACCGGCGGCAGCTCGTGCACCGTCGCGGCGTAGTCCGCGACCACGTCCTCGTTGATGGCCACGCGCGGCTGGGTGCCGCCGTCGAGCCGGATCTCCGCGAGCGTGAGGAACCGCGGCTCTGGCGCCGGCGCCTCCGCCTGCCGCCGTGCCTTCACTGCCGTGCGACCCATGACGCGAACTCCTCGATGCTGAACACACCGACCAGGTCGGCGGCCTCGAGCTGCTGCATCGCCAGCCACCGGATCGCGCCGGGCTTCGCCTTGCCGCCGCCCAGCACGACCGCCACCGGCCGACCGAACGCGCCCGATCGCACGTTCGCGGCGATGTACGGGAACTTCTCGTCGACGCTACCGGCCGCGTCCTGCCACTTCACTTCGATGGCGAGGCCCCGCGGCCAGATCGCGGTGGGCTCGACGACGATGTCCGCGCGCAACTGGTGGCCGTAGATGGACGTGCCGACGACCACCTGCCGGCGGAAGGTCACGCCCTTGGTGCGCAGCACCGTGCAGACCAACTGCTCCGCCATCCGGCCCGACTCGTTCGCGCGCTTCCCTTGGGTCACGACGCCTCGGCCTCCAACGTCCGCCACTCCAGCTCGGCCTCGTCCATCACCTCGTCGAGCGGCTCCGTCCACCGCAGCGGCTTGCGCGGGGCCAGCACCCGCCCAGGCTTCGCCGAGCACCACCGGTGCCGGTCCGGCTGGCGCGGCGCGCGCGCGGCCTCGATGAGCCCCTGGCCACAGACGACGCAGGTCACAGCAGCTCCAGGTCGTCGAGCGCGTGCCGACGGTTGAAGGAGTAGCCGTCCCAACGCACCAGGACGACGTACCCATCGAACCCCGTGACGGTGCCCTTCACGCCGCGCACACCCTTCAGTGCCACGCGGCTGCCGTTCATCAACACCGAGTGCGGATGGGGTCGTGGGGTCATCGCCGCGGTCTCCGCGGCCGCCACGGCCGTTGGTCGATGCCGTCGGGCGCCACGCCCTGGTGGTACTCGGCGTCGCCGAGCTCGACGAGCTGCGAGCCGCCGTCAGCCTGGCGCCGCTGGTCGAAGGCCTCGTCAGCCGCGCGCCGGATCTGGCTGCCGGTGCGGACGTAGGTGAGCTCGGCGCGGCGCGTCGTCGGCCGGCGACGAGGGACAGGGCAGGTCACGCTCACGAGAACCTCCGCTGCCGGGGCATCAACTGCTCGAGCGTGACGGCCGGCACCGGGGGCGCGTCGAGATGGCGGGCCGGTGGCCGCGACGTCTTGCTGTCGATCCACTCCCGCACGCCGGCCTCGGTGAGCCAGATCCGGCCGCGCGTCGGCGACCCGAGACGAGCGTGGGCCAGCTCGCGCGCCTGCACGGCCGTGCGCAACGTGCTGACGGACAGGCCGAAACGGGCGGCCGCCTCCTGCAGGGTCAGCAGTCGGTCGCCCGAGGGGGACGCTGCCGCGAGGGGGTCGAGTGCTCCCATCACCGCACCGCCTTCAGCGGCCGGTCGTCGAGGGCCGCCTCGACTTCGGCGAGCTGCGTCCGAATGGCGGTGAGCCCGCGCCGCAGGTCCTCTCGCTCCCGACTGTCGACGTGGCCATCGGCAAGGGCTTGGCGAACCAGGGCGGCGAAGCGCCCCACCTCGGCCACCACATCGAGGCCCTCTTCGCCGAGCGTGTCGTGCTGCAGCGCGCGCACCGGCTCGACGCGGTACCCGATGGCCTCGGCCAGGTAGCGCACCGGCGCCGGGTTCTGGCTGGCGGTCAATAGGGGCACGAGCCACCCGAGTTGCACGCGGTGCGACGAGCGGTAGGGGTTCAGGGCATCCGAGAGGTAGCGCGGCGGGATGCCGGCCCGCTCGGCAATCTGCGGCAGGGAGAGCTCGGAGTGGTGGCCCAGGCAGTAGAGGGCATCGTCAAGGGACCGGATCTCACAGTTGTCTCCGGCCCGGCAGGCCTTGCGGTTCTTGAGCATTGGGTCGCCGCCTTCTCGCGTTTCTTCGTGTCGTCGATTCGCGTCGTCGCTGGTACGCACGGCCACCTACCCTCACGCGGCAGGGCGCGTCAGGCGGCCGTTGTGTCGGACTGCGCCACGGCCGGGTGCTCGATGTCGGCGAAGACCTCGGCGACGGACGCGCCAAGCGCGGCGGCCACGCGTTCGAGCGTGTGGGCATCGAACCTCGTCCTGACACGACCGCGTTCCAGACGGACGATGGTTGAGATGTGCACACCCGCCCGCTGGGCCAGTTCGGTCTGTGTCAAGCCGGCCTGCCGACGACGACGAAGGAGCTCAAAACAGGTCACGACGCCAATATTACGGCTTTAACCGCATTCGTCAAGCACAATCTTGTGGCTATAACTCCCTATGAACAAAGACGCGGAAGACGCAGAATTGCGCCCGATGGAATGGAACGTCGGCGACCTTGTGCGGAAACTCCGCGAGTTTCACAAGCTCTCGCAAGGAGAACTGGCGGCGCGTGCCAAGGTGAACGTCTCGACGGTCGTCGCCATCGAGAAGGGCCGCAACTACGAGGCGAAGTCGCTGGACCTTGTTGCTAACGCGCTCGGCTACGGCGCCGGTTCGGACCTGTTGTCGCTCGTCCCCCCAAGCGTGACCTCACGTGACACGCTTCCCGGCGAGACTGCGCCCCTCGGCGAAGATGAGGCGAAAGCCTTGGAGGGGGCGCCTGTGCGAGACGACTTCGGCGGCTTGAGACTGCGGTGGGACCGCATCCCGGCGGACCAGCGACTGGATGCCCTTCGGGTGCTCGAGCAGACGCTCGACTCTTTCTTGGAGGGCGGCGTGCGGCCGGCACACCACGCCGCCCGGGACCGCGCAACGAAGGCGCGGTAGTGCCCTTTCCTCGGCCGGTCCAGGCCAGGGCTTCTCTCCCCGCCGGCGGACCCCGCCGGACCGACCTCAGCCCGACCGGGTGACGGCTGTTCGTTTCACAAACAATCAGCCAGTTTTCAAGCCGACGGCGCGGGTAGTATCGTCGCCAAGCACTGGAGGGTGGCTGGTGATTCAGACCATCGGACTGATCGTCGCGATCTACTGCGTCACGCGGCTAGTCCAAGTGCCCCTCGAAGGCGGCAATTCACGGTGGCGTCAACCGGTTCTTGGAGCGTCATCCTTCGTGGCGGTCAGCGCCATCGGGTTCCTAGCGGTCGGGCTGGTGTTCCCGCCATCATCTTCGGGCGGGCTCGGGCACCTTTGGCGTGACCAGGCATGGCAGTCGCCTGGCCCAGCGGCGGAGTCCGAACCCACGGCGACCACCGGGGGTGTCCCACCGGCCTCCTCGCCGCGCGAGGCGGCCCCGGCCCCTTCGCCGTTCGTGTACCTGCAGGCCGACGAAGGACTGATCGTTGGCAACGCGTCGACTGGTGACTATCAGGACTGCTCGGTCCGCGTCGGACCGTACGTAGCTGACCAAGGCGCTTTCCCGCGTTATGCCCGCTTCTCCATTCGCCTTACTCAGTTCACGGGGCCTGAGCCTCTTACCAGAGACTGGCTCGTCATCAACGATGCTGAGCCCGTAATGGTCGAGTGTGCGGGTGGCCCGGACGGGGCGGCAACGCGACATGCAGCGCGCAAGGCGTCCGAGTAGGGCGGACGTCCCACAGGCCAGAAGGGATTGCTGGCATGAAGAAGTGCCCATGGTTCGAGCGCGACGACGAGTACACCTACTGGACCTTGGTGGTGCCGAAGGACAACGAGCTCGTCCCATGACGAGGAGTTCCTTGGTCGTCCTCCTGGTGTTGTTGCTGGCGTCGGCCGCCTCGGCCCAGGTCGTCGAGCGCGTCGTCGATGGCGACACCGTGATCGTCGCCGGGGTCGGGTCGGTGCGGTTGATCGGCGTCGATACGCCTGAGACGAAGCATCCGACCAGGGCCGTAGAGCGCTTCGGCGGGGAAGCCTCGGCCTTCTTGACACGGTTGGTCCGCAGCCGGGCCGTGCGGCTGGAGTTCGACTGGCAGCGCACCGACCGCTACGGGCGCACGCTCGCCTACCTCTACCTCGAGGACGGTACCTTCGTGAATGCCGAGATCGTCCGCCAGGGCTACGGGTTCGCCTACACCAAGTACCCCTTCAAGTTCCTTGAGGAGTTTCGCGCCCTGGAGCGTGAGGCCCGGGAAGCGGGCCGCGGGCTGTGGGCGCCGGAGCCATGACCATGCCGACCGATCACTACACGCGCCTCGTCCTCTCGATCATCGCGGCCGCGCTCGTGTGGCTGTGCATCGTCCTCACCCCGCTCGGCACGCCGGTGTCCGCACAGTTAGGGGCCCCCACACCAGTCGTGCTCACCGGCTGGCAGGACGCCAACGGCCGTGTGCACACCTTCAACGCGGCGCCGCTCCCCATCGCGATGGGCGCCACCGCCGTCGGCGGCGGCAGCTCGACGCCAGCCCCGCTGGTGAGTCAGCCAGCGGCCGGCACGACGGCCGCACCACGCAGCGCGACGCCACGCCAGCAGACGGCCGGCCGGTGCCAGGCCACGACCCAGAAGGGGACGCAGTGCTCGCGCATGGCGAAGGCGGGCAGCAGCTACTGCTGGCAGCACGGCGGGTAGGCCGAAGTGAGAATCGAGGGCCACATGGAAGACGCCGTTGAGCGGAACCGCCGACAGAACCGCAACATCGTGATCGGGATCGGGGCTCTACTGGTGGCGCTCCTTGCCCTCGGACACTTCACTCAGGATGAAGCGCCGTCGTCATCTCCCACCGTGTGGAGCGCAGAGCCTGACGAGCCGTGCCGCGCCGAGGGCAATACGGCCGAGGCGAAGGCCGCCGCGCAGAACTGGTGCGGGGGTGGCGTCTTCACGACGGTGAACTTCTCGGCTGACGAGAACACGGCCGTGGGGAACTTCCAGCTGTCGAGAAAGGCCTACCGCGTCTGGCCGGAGATGAAGGCGAAGGTCTTGGCGCAGTTCGGCCCGGTTGCCACGCGAGTGGCCGACCAGGCCGGCGTGAACGTGGCCTTCTCGTTCCACAGCCCAGACGGCGAAATGGTCGCCGGGTGTGTTCGCCGGCGAAGCGACAACGAGACAGTCTGCCGGTAAGGGGCGAACGCGACGGCAGCGCGCCGTCTCCAGCTGACGCTGCGGCCTCATCCGGTCTGGCGCGAGCTCGTGCTGCACGAGGGTGACGAACTGCGGCGCACGCAGGTCGTGCGCGACCAGGCGACCATGCTCGACTTCGCGGTGGCCTGGCGGGAGACCGCTGAGGCGAAGGGCTGGCGTGAGATCGTGCACGACCGACCGATGGACGCATAAAAAGAACGCTGTACAACTCCGATGAACTCTGGTACTTCTTCCTCGTCGGTCAGGTGCGGCGACTGTGGCGGCGCTGTAGAGCCGTTCGGCCTTCTTCGCCAGTGGTTTATCGCTGCCGACGGCAGCATACCGCTGTGTTTGGCGTGCGCTCGACGCCTCGTGCCCCAAGTCGTCGCGCGGGCGGAACGCGAAGAGGCGATTGCCCGTGACCGTGTGAGGGAGACCTGATGCCGCTGACAACGATTGCGCTGCCGCGCAACGTGCAGTTCCTGTACGAAGAACACCTGGCGCGCGTTGAGTTCGCGGCGCTCGGCTGCGACCAGATCGAGCGCGAGGGCGACCAGTGGCACGTGATGCGTGCCCACGTGAACGGGCACGGCGACCGTCTGCGGTCGCTGTCTGCCTATGCAGGGCGGGTGGACGGTCAGCCGAGCGTCTATTCCCAGTTGATCACGCCGGCCTATCAGGGGGGGCGATTCAACCGCACGCGTTCGGTGAACCAATACCTGACGCACTGGATCTACCCATACCGGGGCAAATTCCATCCGCAGATGGTGCGGGCCCTGTTCAATATTCTGGGGGTTCGGCCCGGTGACGTCGTTGGCGAGCCTTTTCTTGGCAGCGGCACGGCGGCGCTCGAAGCCTCGTTGCTGGGCGCGCGCGTCCAGGGCGTGGACTTGTCTCCCTTGTGCGCGGTGCTGACCCGTGTGAAGACGCAGGCGTGGCTGGCGCTCGACCGCCTCCGGCCGGCAATCGACCGCGCGCTGGCGTGCAGCGACCCGATCCCCCCTGACGCCCTCCGGCACGAGGACAGGGGAATCGACGAGGTGTTCACGGTCGCGCGATTGGTGACCGCCAGCGATACCGAACGCCGAGGGCGAGTGGGGGCGAAGGCGCTGCGCCTGAACCTGTCCAGGATGCTCGAGTCGATCACCGCCCAGGCGACAGCCGTTCAGGAGTTCGGCCTCCAGCCCGGCGCCGTCGACGCGCGCGTCGGGGATGCCCGGGATCTCGCGGCCGCCGGCGTGCGGCCCGGTTCGTGGGACGCGATCGTGACCTCGCCGCCCTACTCGATTGCCTTGGACTACGTGAAAAACGACGAGCATGCGCTGGCGGTGCTCGGCGTCAGCATCAACGACCTCCGCGAGTGTATGACCGGCGTACGTGGGGCATCGGCCCACGACAAGCTCGCTAAGTACAACGAGGACATGCGCGTCGCGTTCGAGCAGGTCAGCTGGGCCCTGAAGCCCGGCGCACGCGCAGCGTTCGTCGTCGGTGATGCGACCGTCGACGGACGAGAGGTGACCACCACGGACGTCATGGTGGAGTGGGCCGCGGCAGTCGGCCTGCGGCTCGAACGACGGATTCCGAAGATCGTGTTCGGGCTGTACAGTGTCATGAACGACGAACAGATCCTGATCTTCCGCCGAGCCTAGCGGCCGAGGGTCTCGCCGAGGGTGCGTCCGAACACGCCCTTGAGCCGAGTCTCCCACCCCCCGTTGCCGTAGTCGAAGGCGTAGCGGGGAATCTGCTCAAGCGCACGCGCATCCAGGTCCAACGTCCCAGTAACCCGATCAACTTGGTGCTGTAACCTGACCATCAGGCCCTGGAACCCGCCGTCGTCTGCCGTGCTTGGCTCCTGTCGATCGAGGATGGCGAGTTCTTCCGGCGTGAGAATGACCGTTTGCATCAGAGTACCTCCCTACCGTGGTTGTAGTGACCTGGAAGGCCGGGGGCCCCGACAGCCCCCCCCCCCCCCCCCCAAGCCCAGCCACCCACCCGCGGCGACGTTGCCCCACCCGTCAGACGAGGCCCCCACCCGCGCCGCCGGCCCCCCACCCCCCAACCCCTCA
>JADHED010001046.1_pt1 | contig 26011 bp, 22 predicted proteins | sample 8952041 | NCBI WGS metagenome assembly JADHED01 (sample SAMN16124423, study PRJNA663239) | bioreactor sludge metagenome | isolation source: sludge (control) | place: India:Bengaluru | collected 2018-09-08
CGTTGACTGGATAATGGTCGACCTTGAAACACTTGGAAAATCGGAACGCCAGGGTCATTTGGATACGGTGATGAACACGCATACTATCGCCGATGTTCAAAACGTTCGGACCAGTGTCCCAAAGGGCCGACTGTTGGTCCGTACCAACCCGCTGCACGAAAACTCCCTCAGTGAAATCGACGCATTGATCGATGCCGGGGCGGATATATTGATGTTACCTTGGTTCCACAGCGTATCCGAAGTTCGGAAATATGCAAAAATTGTCAACCGCAGAGCTAGGATACATCTTTTGGTCGAAACCAAGGGGGCGAAGCAAAATTTACTCGATTGCTGTAAGGTCGATGGCATCGAACGTGTACACATCGGGTTAAACGACCTGAGCTTAGAACTCAATCGCCGCTTCATGTTCGAATTACTAATCGATGGAACAGTGGAGGAAATGGTCGAAGATCTAAGAAAGGTAGGCATGCCATTTGGGATAGGTGGCGTAGCAAGGGTCGGCGAAGGCCTTCTGCCCGCAGAGAGGATCTTGGTCGAACATGCAAGATTGGGTTCAGACGCAGCAATCCTATCTCGCACTTTCCATCGAGGGGCAGCCAGCCCGGAAGAAATCGAACAAACCATGGATTTTGTTACTGAGGTTTCGCAGCTTCGCGATGTATACTTATCTGCTAAGCAGTTGAAATATCAAGAGTATCGAAAAAATCTAGCGGCTGTAAGATCAGCAGTTGCAGAAATCCGCGCGATGCTGCCGGACCGGGGCCCACGATCGATCTAAGGAACCAGTTATTGCGGTCTGCCGACGGCAATCCAAACTGGGAAATGCGAACCAGAAGGATAAGTGCATTGAAGCGGTTGTTCGATATTATGGTGGCAACAGTACTTTTGGTGCTCACACTGCCTATCATGTTGGGGGTCGCAGCCGCGATTCTGGCAACCGACGGCAGTCCAGTTTTCTTCAGGCAAAATAGAATGGGGATGCATGGTATCCCGTTCAAGCTATTCAAGTTTAGATCGATGATTGTGACAGCCCCAAATGTTGGCAGCTATGCGACGAGCGACGGCGATCCGCGAATAACGAGGATCGGGAAAATTATAAGGCGGACCAGCCTCGATGAGTTGCCACAGCTTATAAATGTCATCCGCGGTGAAATGAGCATCGTGGGACCACGCCCTGATGTCGAGGCTCAGGTGTCGGGCTACCGGCCCGAACACTGGAAACTTCGCTGTTCGGTTAGGCCGGGGATTACTGGATTGGCGCAGTCCCGGCTTCGCTCAAATGCAACTCCAGAACAGCGGCTGGATCTTGATCTTGAATATGCTCGAGAGCCCAGCTTACTGAGAGATTTGGAAATAATCTTTGCCACGGCAATCGGCCTGTTTGGAAAGGGCGTAAACTGAATGCACGCGGGCAAGCCACATGCTTTCCTGGCGGCATATGGCGGCGGTCATATTTCGATGATTCTGCCAATCTGCCAAGCTCTGCGAGAGCGCGGATGGAAGGTTACACTGCTTGCATTGACAACTGCGTCTGCAATAGCTGAGCAGGCAGGGGAGCCTTATATCGGCTACAAGGATCTTATGCATCTTGCAGCTCCAAACGCACAGGCTTTTGGCAATCAACTTTGCCCTGACCTTGATGACAATGGCCCTGTCAGCAGAGAAGAAACGCTCGCCTATCATGGTGCAAACTTCGCAGAGTTGGTAGAAGTAAGCGACTTGGAATCTGCATGGCGACAGTGGGAAGAAAGTGCCCGTCAAGCATTTCTGCCGATAAATTTCATGCGGCGGGTTCTGACTGAGTATAAGCCAGATGTAGTCATTGCAACCAATAGCCCACGTACGGAACGCGCCACTATCACGGCTGCCAAGCAGCTTGGCATTCCCTCTCTTTGCATGGTCGACATGTTTGCGCTGCAAGAAATTAAGTGGATTGGTGAACCAGCATATGCGGATCGAGTGACTGTACTGAACGAGGCAGTACGCCAGATGTTCATCGCCTATGGACGCGACCCCGACGACGTTGTCGTAACCGGCAATCCGGCGTTTGATGTAATAAACATACCTTCGACGATTGCCGCAGGCCGCGCGTTGCGCAAAGCCCGCAAATGGGATGATGGGCGCCTGACGATTTTGTGGGCATCGACAGTGGAGCCGCAACGACATCCCTTTACCGGAGAGCCTGGTGACCCCGAATTACCTCGACGCGTGGAAAGAAAGCTTCGCGAAATTGTAACGCAAGACCAAAATTTGCGATTGGTGCTTAGATATCATCCAAGTGAAAATGTTACGTTTGTGCCCGAACAGAATATAGAGTTTAGTCCTACAACCGAACCACTGCATTCCCTGCTTCATGCAGTCGACCTGGTTGTGGTCACTGCCTCAACAGTTGGACTTGAAGCGTGGCTGGCGAAGCGCCCTGTTCTGTCAATTGACGGCTCGATTTTCACCGCAGATGCGCCATTTGCAAAAATGGGTATTGCTCAGCGAGTGACATCAATCGAGAAACTTGCAGATTTGTTGCAAGACTTGGCTGGCAAGCAGATTGCTTTTCCACTATCGGGCCAATTGTCGCCACCTTCTCTTTTGGCCACTGCGAAAGATGCAGTTGTCATGGAAATCGAAAAAGTCTTGAGATTACAGCGGAGTGTTTAATGCAAAAGATTCCCTATCCTGCGAACATAGATAAAGCTGCATTCGCGCCAGATAACCAGAATCCATCGACAAAATACGGCCTCCCCCAAGAAGTGGTGTTTTGCAAAAAATGTGTGATTTCAAATCAGCGTCCCAATTCTGCTGTCGAATATAGCCACACCAAGGACAGCAAGAAGGCGACGATCTATTTCGATGCTGAAGGCATATGCGACGCATGCCGTTTTGCGGAAAAAAAGCATCAAACGATCGATTGGGAAGAACGTGAGCGCCAGTTGATGGATTTATGCGATCGCCATCGCAGCAAAGATGGCCAGTATGATTGCATCGTACCCGGTTCGGGCGGCAAAGACAGTTTTTACGCGTCCCATATCTTGCGAACCAAATATCGTATGAACCCGCTTACTGTTACTTGGGCACCGCATGTTTACACGGAATGGGGATGGAAGAATTTTCAAGCATGGATCCATGCTGGGCATGACAATTTGCTCACAACGCCTAATGGCAGAGTGCACAGACTGCTGACAAGATTGGCGGTCGACAACCTTTTTCACCCTTTCCAAGCCTTTATGTTCGGGCAGAAATCGCTCGCGCCCAAAATGGCCCTGCTCCACAAAATACCGCTTGTGTTCTTCGGCGAAAACGAAGCTGAATACGGCAATCCGATCGGTGATACCGAGACTGCGAAGCGCGATTGGTCTTATTTCACGTCTGAAGACCAGTCGAAAGTCAGCCTAGGTGGTGTTTCGGTACCTGACCTTAAGGAGCACTTCGGCATCGTCCAGCAAGACCTTTTGCCATATCTGCCGGCTGATCCCAACCAAATCGAAGAGCAAAAAGTCGAAGTCCACTATTTAGGATACTATTTGAAATGGCATCCACAAGCCTGTTATTATTATGCGGTGGAGCATGGTGGCTTTCAAGCATCACCTGAGCGCACGCCCGGAACATATTCAAAGTATAACTCGATCGATGATCGTATTGATGACTTCCATTATTATACGACAGGAGTGAAATTCGGTTTGGGTCGGGCAAGTTATGATGCTGCGCAGGAGATTCGCTCTGGCGATATCACTCGCGACGAGGGCGTGGCATTGGTTAAGCGCTTTGATCACGAATTCCCGGAACGCTTTGCCGACGAAATTTTCCAATATTTGTCGATACCGGAATCCGAGTTTCCTGAAGCGAGTAAAATGTTTGATGAACCGATTTTGGATCGCGAGTATTTCATGAAATTGGCGGAAACTTTCCGTTCCCCCCATCTTTGGGTCTGGGACGGGGAATGGAAATTGCGCCACGCTGTCTGGCACGACTGATTATCCATGAGTAATGTCCGCATTATTCCGAGGCTCGATATCAAAGGGCCGAACCTCATCAAGGGCATCCGCCTTGAAGGGTTGAGAGTTATTGGCGATCCGCACGAATATGCGTTGCGCTACTATGAGGCTGGCGCAGATGAACTGATCTACATGGACATCGTAGCCAGTCTTTATGGCCGGAACAATCTAAGCGACATCATTAGCCGCGCAGCCAATCAGGTATTCATCCCGATTACCGTGGGCGGCGGCATTCGTTCCGTGGACGATGCTAAGCACATTTTACGCTCTGGTGCCGATAAAGTGGCGATCAATACAGCTGCAATCGCCAGGCCGGAATTGATCACCGAAGTCGCTCACCACTTTGGCTCACAGGCCATGGTGCTATCAATCGAAGCAAAAGCGGTGGGTGACGGTAGATGGGAAGTGTATACTGACAATGGTCGCGAACGTACCGGTCGAGATGTGCTGTCTTGGGCGGTAGAAGCGGTATCGCGCGGGGCCGGCGAGATCCTTTTGACGTCAGTTGATCGTGAGGGCACGCGCAAGGGGTTTGAAATAGAACTTATTCGGAAAGTCCGCGACGCCGTATCGGTTCCAGTCATCGCGAGTGGCGGCATGGGAGAATTGCAGGATTTCACCAAGGCAGTTGCAGACGGCGGCGCTGATGCCGTCGCTATGGCGGATATTTTGCACTACAATCGAGGGACGGTAGGTCAAATCCGCGAACACGCCCTCGCCGGCGGATTTGCCGTAAGGAAAGTCTAAAATGGCCGCCAAAGTTACTATTGTCGACTATGGAATGTGCAATCTTCTCAATGTTGCAAGGGCCTTTACCCATGTTGGCGTTGACGTCGATGTGACAGAAAATCCTGCCACCGCCGCGACTGCGGAAAGACTTGTCGTCCCGGGGGTTGGTGCCTTCGAAGACAGTGTGAAGGCCGTCCGCGAAAAAGGATTTGATGACGCCATCAGGCGATTTCAAAGCGGCGGACGTCCGTTTCTCGGGATTTGCGTCGGTATGCAGATGCTCTTCGACGCGAGTGAGGAGTTTGGTGAACATGCAGGGCTTGGTATCCTTGCAGGTAGGGTGAAGGCTGTGCCAGCTTTGAAGACCGATGGCGAAACACAGCGCGTTCCTCATATAGGTTGGAACGGGCTAACTGCTCCTGAGACAGATCGATCATGGAATGGAACATTACTCGAAACCACGCCAGTCAACTCTGCTGTCTATTTTGTGCATTCGTTCGCGGCCGTCCCGAATGATCCTAATGTACGTCTTGCCGACTGCGTTTACGGAGGGCACAGAATTTGTGCTGCGGTCCAGCACGAAAACGTCATGGCCACCCAGTTCCACCCTGAGCGTAGCGGTGAATTAGGCCTGGATGTTCTGCGACGATTTATGCAGATGTGATGCGCAAACGGCAATGGGCGAATATCCTAATCGGTTCTTGATTGTAAGTCTGGGTAGCATTGGGCGACGCCACTTGCGCAATTTGCGTCTGCTCAATCCCGCCGCCACAATTGCGGTATTACGGACGTCTAAAATTCCGGAGCCGCAGTCAGCGGTTGGAGCGGATTTGACTGTCTACACCCTCGAAGACGCGTTAGCCTTCGAACCGCATGCAGCGATTATTGCCAGCCCAGCCTCCATGCATGCCGATATAGCATCTAAGCTAGCAGCCCGTGGCGTTCACATGCTAATTGAAAAACCCCTCGCTGCCGATTTATCTTCGGCCGACACCATTTCCCGGGCGGCAGTTGGCGCGGGAATAATTTGCATGGTTGGGTATAATTTGCGCTTCAAGCAGTCGCTGCTGAAAGTGCACGACTTACTAAATTCCGGAATAGTCGGGTCGGTACTGTCCGTTCGGGCCGAGGTTGGGCAGCATCTTTCTACTTGGCGGCCGGGAACAGATTATCGGAATTCGGTTTCAGCCCAATCCTCGCTGGGCGGAGGGGCCTTGCTCGAGCTGAGCCACGAGATTGACTATTTGCTGTGGATGTTCGGGCTACCGGACAAGGTTCATTGCAATATGGGACGATTTTCAGATCTGGATTTGGATGTCGAAGACTTGGTCAATCTTACAATGGAATATGAATCACCAAAACGAATAATCAATATCCATTTGGATTTCCTGCAGAAACCTGCGACGCGTAAGTGCAAGTTCATCGCGACCAACGGCACAATCGAATGGGATGCGTTGGGTGACCGTGTGATAGTGGCCGGAAGTCCGGAGGTTGTTGAAGCGCAAACGTTTGATTTTTCTCCATCAGATGGAAATCAAACTTATTTGGACGAAGTTCGCCATTTCACAACGTCAATCGCTAATGGCAACGACGTCCAACCAAACGTACAAAATGGCGTCGATGTGATGTTGGTCATTGAAGCAGCTCGACGTTCTGTGGTGTTGGGTGGCACTGTACAAATTGGAAGGCCATAAATGTCTGCAAAACTCGCCCAAGCCTTTATTTTTGCGCGCGGCGGCTCGAAAGGTGTTCCTCGGAAGAATATCAAACCTCTAAATGGAACGCCTCTCATCGCCTATTCTATTGACTGCGCGTTGTCCTGCCCATCGCTTGGACATGTCGTCGTTTCGACTGATGATAATGAGATTGCAGAGGTTTCCAAACTTTACGGCGCTGAAGTGCCATTTATGCGACCAGCGATATTGGCAGGTGATTCAGCGTCGGAGTGGCACGCTTGGCGACATGCTGTTGAGGCAATGGAAAATCTAGGGAGTCCCTTTGAAATTCTCGTAAGCCTACCGACAACTTCTCCATTTCGAGCGGTCGAAGATGTTGAAGCATGTTTAATGGTGCTAGATCAAAATCCTGATGTCGACGTGGTAATAACGGTTCGAAAAGCAGAGCGTAGCCCTTATTTTAATATGGTTCAGGTGTTGCCTGACGGAAATGCTGAAATTGTATGTAAAAGTGGTGAAGCCTTTCAACGGAGGCAGGACGTACCCGAAGTGTTCGACATAACTACCGTGGCATATGCCGTTCGAACAAAACTGATCAAACACGCCAATGGGCTGTTCGAAGGAAAGGTGCGCGCCGTTGAAGTGCCTGCCGAACGGGCACTCGACATTGATACACCCTATGACTTTCTGGTCGCGGAGTTGTTAGCGAAACATATAGACCCGAATGGGAGCCGCAAATGGCAACGTTGAAAGAGTTGCATGACCTCTCTGGCCGAGTAGCAATCATCACTGGGGGTTCGGGTCATCTTGGACGAGCCATGGCATCGGCGCTTATCGAGTTAGAATGTACAGTCTTACTGGTCGATCGCAATCAAGAAAGGCTCAATGAATGCGCGATCCAGTTACGAATGGCCCCGTCCAATTGCTTCGCAGTAGATTTGGAACAAGACAGCGAACGCACCCGACTGGCGAGTGCAATAGCTTCGCGTTTCAAACACATCGACATTCTTATCAACAACGCAGCTTTTGTTGGAGATTCTGGGCTGAGCGGTTGGGCCGCTACTTTTCTGGGACAGAGCGTGGAAACTTGGCGACGCGCATTAGAAGTTAATCTAACAGCGCCGTTTCACTTAATACAATTGCTGCACCCTCTATTAGTACAGTCAGGCAACGCCTCGATAATAAACATTGGTTCAATCTATGGCATGCTCGGCCCCGATTGGTCCCTTTACGAAGGCACGCCAATGGCTAATCCGGCGGCTTATGCTGCCAGCAAAGGTGGCCTGATACAACTTACACGTTGGCTATCGACTAGCCTGGCGCCTGCAATACGCGTAAATTCGATATCCCCAGGGGGTATTGGTCGTGCGCAACCTGATGCATTTGTCGAGAAATACGTTGCCAGAACCCCCCTAAAACGTATGGGTCGCGAAGAAGATTTTCTCGGCATTGTTGCTTATCTTGCGAGCGATGCATCTGCATGGGTCACCGGTCAAAATTTTGCTATCGATGGGGGTTGGAGTGCTTGGTAATTCTCACACCTTCATCATCGCTGAAGTTGGGGTCAATCATAATGGCTCTTTGCAGATGGCACGAGAGCTGATCGATATTGCGGCCGATGTAGGTGCCGATGCCGTTAAGTTTCAAACCTTTGATGCGGCAAAGCTCGTTAGGCCAGGGGCGGAAAAAGCAGAGTATCAGAAGCAGCAAACTGGCGATGGCGACCAGAAAGATATGCTCCAAGCACTGCAACTTTCGGACAGCGAACATGTCGAACTGGCAACCCATTGCGACGCAAAAGGCGTCGAATTCATGTCGACTCCATTTGATCTCGATGCTGCCGATTTTCTGAAGTCAATTGGTGTCAAGCGGATGAAGCTGCCGTCAGGCGACATAGACAATTTTCCAATGCTTAGGAAAATGGCGGCGCTGGATTTGCCGATCATCATGTCAACCGGCATGGCGGACATGGATGAAGTCCGTTCGGCAAAGGACTGTATCGAAGCGGAGTGGGATCGCCTGAACGTGATGCAAGAGCGCAATGACCGCCTTGTCATTTTGCACTGCACCAGCAATTACCCCACGGAACCAGTGAATGTAAATTTGCAGGCGATGGTAACTATGGGGCGCGAATTAGATTGCCCCATTGGATATTCGGACCATAGTTGTGGAACAGCCGTCGCAGTGGGTGCCGTCGCTCTGGGTGCGGTAGTAATTGAAAAGCACATTACGCTAGACAAGGCCTTACCTGGTCCAGACCACGCAGCCTCGCTTGACCCTATTGAATTCAAATCACTGGTCGAACAGATAAGGGCAATCGAGGCAGCAATAGGAAGTGGTGTAAAAGCCCCACGGCCTTCCGAACTGGCGGTTCGCTCGCTCGTTCGCCGCAGCATTTCTGTAGCGCGGAATTTGTCTGCCGGCGCGACTATCCATAAAGACGATCTTATAATGCTGCGGCCTGCCGACGGTATATCACCCGCACATATTGATGAAGTCATCGGCGCCAAAACCAGCCGTGCAATAGAGGCAGGCACATTGCTGTCTTGGGACGATTTTGACTGATGCGCCGAATTCTCTATCTGTCTGGCACGCGCGCAGACTATGGATTGATGCGGCGTACCTTATTCAGCATTTCCCGTCATAGCGAATTGGAACTTGGGATCGTTGTGACAGGGATGCATCTCGATCCCCTTTATGGCGAAACAGTGCAAGAGATTGAAGGCGACGGACTGAGAATCGCGGGTCGTATTGCGACGCATTTTGGGTCTAACGAGAGCTTCATGGCCCGTGCCATCGCTGCCACTATTAACGGGTGCTGTGAGATCCTAGAACGAGAACGGCCCGATATGCTGATGCTGCTTGGCGACCGAGGCGAAATGCTGGCTGGCGCGATTGCCGCACTGCACCTCAATATTCCGATCGTACACATTCACGGTGGCGAACGATCGGGAACGGTTGATGAACCGGTGCGTCACGCAATCAGCAAGCTGGCTCATATCCATTTGACAGCCACCGATGATGCCGCACAGCGGCTGGTCAGGATGGGTGAACGGAGCGATAGCGTCTTCTGCGTCGGAGCGCCGGGGCTGGATGGTTTGGAGAGCGAAGCAATTTTCTCAAAAAAAGAGTTGCTTGAGAAGAGTGGAATAGCAGAAGGCATCCCCATTGCATTGATGATCTTTCACCCCGTTGTTCAAAATGCCAATGACGGCCCTCGGCAAGTTGCAGAGATTATTTCCGCTTTGCGAAAAGGCGGATTTGCAATTGTTGGTTTGCGACCAAATGCTGATTTTGGTGGTGATGCCATTCGCAATTTGCTCGACACTGAATCTGGCTCGCCAGATTTTAAGTTATACACTCATTTCCCGCGCCAGGAATTTATCAGTTGGATGGCAGTCGCCGATGTCATGATTGGAAATTCGAGCGCCGGTATTATCGAAGCTGCCAGTTTTGGTACGCCTGTGATAAATGTCGGAAGCAGGCAAAACCTGCGAGAGCGCAACGCCAATGTGCTTGATTCCGAAGCAGACGAAGTAGCGATTTTATCAGCATTAGATCACATTTTGGAAGTAGGGCGATTCCCGTGTAACAACATTTACGGTGATGGCGATAGCGCCTCCCGCATAACCGATCTATTGGCTAATATCGACCTACCTTCGTCATTACTGGATAAAGCCTGTGCCTACTGAACATGTGCTGATCTTTGGGGCGGGCGGCCATGCAGCCGTAGTAGTCGATGCGCTTGTTGCCCGAAAGTCTACAACAAAGTTGACGATCGTTGACGACAATCCTGAATTGGAAGGTGCAACACTTCTGGGGTTCATGATTCACTCTACATCTTCGATGCTGGACATTCCCGTCACGGGCTTCCACGCGGCAATCGGTGATGGCGTTGTCCGAAAGGCTGTAAGCGCTAGACTCACTGAGAGATTTGGGACACCTGTCACAATTGTTCATCCCGATGCAACAATATCAGAGTTCGCTGAACTGGATTCGGGCTGTTTTGTCGCAGCTAGATCCGTACTGGGGCCTAGGTGCAAAATCGGATCGGCCGTGATCGTCAATCATGCTGCAGTGATCGACCATGATTGCACGATAGGTGATTTCAGCCACATCGCCCCTACCGCAAGTCTCGGCGGGCAAGTCGTTGTAGGTAAGTGCGTGTTGATAGGCGCCGGAGCAAATGTTTTACCCGGATTGAACATTGGCGATGGGGCCACAATTGGTGCCGGAGCTGTAGTGACAAAAGATGTGCCAAAGGAGGCCGTGGTGACCGGTATTCCTGCCGTAATTAGGAAGCAATATTGAGATGGTTGATCCCAAGTCATTGAGCGTTACCAGCCTAGCAACCGTCCGCGAAACTATGGCAGTTATTGATTTAGGCGGACTCGGTCTTGCACTGCTTGTTGATCAAGAGGGTCGACTCGTACGTACGATTACCGATGGAGATCTACGTCGGTTCCTTATGGGCAATGCGTCGCTTAACGATTGCCTTGATACTCTCGACAACCAAAAACCATGGACATTGCCTGTCGGAACCACCCGCCGGAGCGCAGTGGATCTGATGCGCGAAAAGGCGATCAATTGTGTTCCTATTGTCGATGAACAGGGGCGTGTGACAGAGGTCTGGCGCCAATCCGACATCGACATGCCCATCCTGCTGTCGACACCACATATGGGTGATGAGGAACGTACTTTTGTCGCGAACGCATTCGACACCAATTGGATCGCACCGCTGGGGCCCAATGTGGATGCATTCGAGACCGACTTGGCCAGCAAGGTCGGAATCGGTCATGCGGCTGCCTTGTCGTCTGGAACGGCCGCGATTCATCTCGCACTTATACTGCTTGGTGTTGGATCAGGTGATCAGGTTTTCTGCTCTTCTTTGACATTTGCAGCGAGTGCAAATCCAATAGTCTATCAGGGGGCTGAGCCAGTGTTCATCGATTCTGATGAAAAAAGCTGGAACATGTGCCCCACTGCGCTCGAACGCGCCCTAGCAGTTTCCCGTCGTGAAAACCGTCTGCCGAAAGCCGTCATCGTCGTCAATCTATACGGTCAAAGCGCGGACATGGATGCGATATTGGACCTGTGCAACGCGCATGGAGTGCCGGTGGTCGAAGATGCCGCTGAATCATTGGGCGCAACCTATAAGGGCAAGGCCAGTGGTACATTTGGCCGATTGGGCATTTACTCATTCAATGGCAACAAGATCATAACGACATCAGGTGGCGGGATGTTGGTTTCAGACGATGCCGATTTGATTGCAAGGGCGCGCTTTCTCTCGACACAGGCTCGCGAACCTGCCCCCTGGTATGAGCATAAGGAAATCGGTTTCAACTACAGGATGAGCAATATTTTGGCAGGGGTTGGGCGTGGACAGCTCGCTGTGCTTGACGACCGGGTTCGTTCACGGCGCCACGTCTTCGAACGCTATCGGGACGGCCTGTCTAATGTTGGCGCCATACAATGGATGCCAGAGCCTGACTGGAGCAATTCGACGCGGTGGCTTTCAGCATGCGTTCTCGAAACTGGAGCACCAGGGCGCGACAAATTGATTTCCGATCTCGCGGCGGACATGATTGAAGCACGCCCTGTTTGGAAACCCATGCACCTTCAGCCGGTATTCGCGAACAACCGTTTCTACACTGCTGCCAACACGCCGGTATCCAACAGGCTGTTTGAAGGCGGCATTTGCCTCCCGTCCGGTTCGAACATGTCGGAAGAGCAGATTGACAGGATTATTGAGGCGGTTGCGCGGTCAACCGCTTACCAAATTTGATTCCGGGTTGCTCTACAAATGTGTAGAGAATCCAGGCAGAAATGACTGATAAAAATAGAGATAAAATTATGAAAAGAATCATAGCCGACTGAGAATTGTCGAATTTCGTTATTAGAATAGCTAGTATTGCAATTATTGGATAGTGAGCAATATACAAGGAGTAAGATATTTTCCCCAGTCCGCTTAGTAAATTCAAAAATCCATTGTTACTCAATCTGATTTTACTGAGAGCCAACGTAATTAACATAAAACCGATTGCATATGAGATGTTAGAAAATATCTTCGATAGATAACCGTCGACAAGACCAACCTCAACAGAGATTGCAATATATACTAATAATATTGCAGCTAAAAGCCCATAATATATATATTTATCATTTATTCTTTTTGAGTAATATGAACATATAGCTCCAAGCAAAAAGTAACAGTTTATTATACTGAACTGCATTGACCATCCCAATGGTTTGAACTCAGTAAAAAATGAAACGATGCAAATCGTCGTCCAAAATGCTAGTAAAATCCAATAGAGTCTCAGAGACAAGAATGCTGAAAGGCATAAAGTATAAAACATCAACTCGTGAGTAAGAGTCCATGCGCTTACGGGAATATAACTCGTTAGATCATCTCTGGGTAGCAACACTAGATTATATAGATATTCACTAAAATCTCCTCGAAATCCATCAGGTGCCCCGATGCGAGTGAACACAGATATGAGATACAAACCTGTGAAGATCAAAATATACAAAGGAAAGATCCGGAAAACTCGTCGAATTGTGAAATTCTTGGCAGCAACCGCACCTTTCGTTCTACCATTCGATATGGCAGCAGTCATTACAAAGCCACTCAGAATGAAAAATAGATCAACCCCCCGATAACCAACCGCAATAAAATCCGATAACGATGAATAATCGAAATATTTCTGCTTTTGGATCATAATATCAATATGGTATAGTAAAACCCAAGATGCGGCTATACCCCTTAACCAGTCCAAAGCGTCTATTCGGTCGAGCGTCGACTCCGAAATAGAATAAAAATCATCTCTGGAGCTAGTTTTGTTCAACAGACTTACCTTTTCTAGATGATATTACTTTATGTTTTTAAAGACAATGCAACATTTTAATACTTAACATTTCATGATAATATTTGAGTTGAATTAAAATTTCATTACATAGCCGTGCGCTTGCGCCCTTCTGATGCTCCAATTCTTCTACTCACAATTAGAACTACAGAAGGAAGTAATAGTGTCAATGTTGTATAACCAAATACCCCGCCAAATATCGGAAAAAGAATAATTGTGTATTCCCAGTATGTTATTTTTCTTTTCATGGAAAATAGCAAAACTGTAATAATTACGAACAATAGAGCAATAATTATTGAAATCGATATGGAATATTGTCGAACAAATGAGCCAAATCCATGCTCAAGCATGTTTACAATAGGATTACCGGTTCCCAAAGAATAATAACTAATATTTCTATTTATTCCCTCCATGGCTAAATCTGTATAAGTGTACAACAATATAACTGCATAAGCGATGTGTTTTAACTTCATTTTTATAAAAATAAGATAAGAAAGATACGCTACAACTACGAAAAATGCCACCGTGAAAGTACCCGAAGAAACAGAGCAGCAAAGTAGTGCGAATAATAAAAATATTATTTCTTTAAAATCTATATCACGTTTATCATTTGAAATAACTGATAATATGATCATCCATCCGAACCACGATATTGCTCCGCGTCCGTTCATAAACATATGAAATATAAATATTATTGAACAAGCAAACAATATCACGAAAGTATACTGATTTCTCAAAAGTGCATACATCATGTAAAGACTGCAAATCATGATGAATGATATGTATACAGAAAATGCAGATTCACCGTAAAATTCTTGAGCCATGAGACCTGGCAGAGAAATTAAATAGCGATAAAAATGAGGGTGATCTGAAAGTCCAGATAAGGATAGATTTGAATTGTGAAGATCAATAACCTGTTGCCATGCGGAAAATTTTATGTAGTCAAAATAACTCAAAGTTATTATTATTATACATAAAAGCACGAATAGATATGTATTAGAGTTTTTGCTCACTCTATTTAATGGAGCTGAGCGCGGTGAATCACCGTAAAAGGTATTTTGAAAAGGAGATTGGTACTGGAGTGTCACTTTGTGACTGCACTTCTATCAAGGCCACCATACAGGTCAAACCAATGGTCCAAGGCAATCATCGCGCGCAACTCTCGAGTGCGGTTTGCTTTTCCGCTCACATGATCATCAAGCAGTGCCATTGTCACTTCGCGGTCAAACAAATCTGTGGAGGACAGCAGGTTCTCCAGATGTCCGCGACAATAGCCTTCCAGCTTCGATTTGAACCATTCGCCAACCGGAACGGTGAACATCTGCTTCTTTCTATACGCCAGCTCAGTTCCAATCATTGGCTCGACCGCCTTTTTGTAGAGATACTTCGTCGTGCCGTCACGCAGCTTAAGATTACCTGGCATCCGGAATGCATACTCCATCATTCGATAGTCGAGAAACGGCGTCCGCGCTTCCAGTGACACCGCCATCCCCATCCGATCAGGCTTCACCAGATTGTTCCCGCTTAGGAGTAGCTGCATGTCCAGGAAAAGGGCTTGGTTGACCCTGTCAAAATGCGGCACTTTCTTGAACCACGGCTCCGCTACCGCATAGCTGTCAATCTGTGACAGTTGATCGCGCGCGTTCGCAGAGTAGATTTCGAGTTTCGAACGCCCATCCATGAGCGAAATGCTGTCGAAGTAGGATCTGAAAAACCTGTCATCAGACATATCAACCAATCCCGGCCGCTCGAAGAAGTCCCGATACTTGTCGTAGCCCGCGAAAAGCTCGTCCCCGCCGTCGCCGGTCAGCACAACTTTGACATGGCGCACAGCGAGTTGCGAAACCCGATGCGTCGGCAAGAATGAAACATCGCCATGGGGCTGGTCGCAAAAGTAAGTGGCATCCCGCCAAAAGCCCAACATGTCCGGATCGACGAATTCCACGACGTGATCGGTCCCGAACCGGTCTGCGGCCATCTGTGCAAACGGTGACTCATCAAATCGTGGATCGTCAAAGCCTATACAAAAGGTTTTTGTTGGAGATGCTTGGTGACGCGACATCAAACCAACGATAGTACTCGAGTCTACGCCGCCTGAAAGAAATGCACCAAACGGTACATCCGATCGCATGCGGATCCTTACTGCATCGTCGAGAATAGCATTAAACTCTTCGATCCAATCGTCCTCTTTCCTGTTCAGGACAGGAGCAGATGACGCGAGATCCCACCATTGCACCATCGTGGTTCTATCAGGTGATATTTCTAGTCTGTGTCCCGGCATGAGATGGCGTACGTGTTGATACATCGTAAATGGCGCTGGGACATAATTGAACGTCAAGAAATGATGTATTGCTTCCGCATCGACATCAGGTTTGCGCGGCAACGCTTCGAGGATTGACTTGATTTCCGAGGCAAAGATCAGTCGATTACCGTCATCATGAATATAGAGAGGTTTGACTCCAATACGATCACGCACCAAATGCATTGTCCGTTTGCGCTTGTCATAAATGGCAATCGCAAACATTCCATTTAACTTATGGACAAACTCTATGCCTTCCAGCTCATAAAGGCGAAGGATAACCTCTGTATCCGAATTAGTTCGGCATGGATTCCCTGCACTTTTGGCGTAAGCTGCCAGTTCGACATAGTTAAAAATTTCACCGTTCTGGACAACGACGATTTCACCGCCGTCGGAAAAAAATGGTTGGTGTCCGCCATGGATGTCGATGATGGAAAGTCTTTGATTGCCGAGTGCTACGCCGTCTCCAGCATAGATGCCGTGATCATCTGGACCTCTATGGCGCAGCACATGTGCCATACGCAACGGCACATCGTCAGCCGCACTCCCCCCGTCTCGGGAAAAATATCCAAAAATCCCACACACTTTATTTGAAACCTCTATCCTAAAATGATCCAACTGCGCATGTGGCCATTTAGCTTTTCCCACCATTAGTGGCGTGATGCGCCAAATCAAGCAGTCAAAGGCTAGGCCTTAACCTTGCCCTGCCTCCGCCGCCATCAATCGACGTACTGCGATTGCCATCACCACAAGGAAACACGAACCAGCTACCGCAAAACCGAAGAATATGTTCACAGACGCCAAGCTAGAAGCCAGAAACGCAAATGGCAGACATAACGCGACAGCTCCCAGCAGCAACACAGAATACCGCCGATTAAAAATGGCCCCATCCGTGAAAATTCTAATGTCAGTCGCCTTTGCGAGAAACCATGCAAGACAAATTTGCGATGCAGTGATGGATAGCATAAGCAATTGAGAGTTACTATAGACAATTCCCGGTATTGTGAAAAATATACACAATATTAAAGAAATTATATTTGAATACAAAACTGCATTGACGCGCTTCATAGAGTAAAGCATGGACGACAACATGCTAGTTATTGATATAAACGGAAGAACTAAGATAGATATTCTAGTAAGCTCTGATATTTTTAAAAGCTCTCTCTCTTGCATTTTCCCATAATTAAACAATAAGTCTACTATATATTCCATCAATGGATACGCAAAACACAAAATACAACAAGATATCAAAAGAGAAATTCTTATACCAGATATAACTGTTTTTTTAGCTAATTCATGCAATCCATCATTATAATATCCGCTCAATTTTGACAATGCGACCAAGCTTATCGCCGTAAGCAAAACACCTGTTGGCAATTCGACGATCTTCTGAGCATAGTTGAATGCAGCAATATTTCCCGATTCCAATAAGGAGGCTGCCGCGCGGACAAGCACTGGAGGTACAAGAATCAAACTTGTTGCGATGGTGCCGATAAGAAAGGGCCGAACAAAAACGTCATCATTGGCAACCCGTTCATGCCTTATGCTCCACGCTTCGCGTGGGACGCACGGCAGCTGGGAAATCCATCGCACAGCAGCGGCAACCAAAATAGCTAAGCTGAGTATCAACATCCCATCATCGTCGTTGGCGAACATTAGTCCCGTTATAACGATAACATTGAAAACGAGAGTCCCAAGTCCAGCGATCAGGAATCGATCATTTGCATTCAAGTAAGCGCTTGTGACGCCGGAAAATGCTGTGATTGGGATCGAGAAGGCAACAAATGCTATTGCAATGTGAGGAAACGGAAAATCTGAGGCGAAGCCGGGAGCAAGCGCATAAAGGATGAAATCAGGAACTAAATAGAATATAAGCGCAACGAAGCCAAATGCGCCGAACGACACCGTTAGCGCCCTGCGGTGTAATTGTGCCGCAGCCTCTGGCGCAAGCGACCTGAATGTAGGCACCAACACCGCACTCAGGCCGCCTGCCACCAATAAATTCACAAGCAGATCAGGAATGCTTATTAAAATAATAGCCGCGTCAGCTTTATCTGATAGGCCATATGTTGATGCTATTTTTATTTCTCTAAATAATCCAGAAATTCTACCAAGGATCAATACAAAAGAAAGCATTCCACTTGCGGCAAAAACATTCTTTATAATAGATGAATTACTATATTTATCTACATTTTCCATTCTACATTATTGCCAATCATCAATTGCAACTATTACATAGTTTAAAATTCCATGTCTTTCGCCAAGACATTTTTTGGTCGATCTTTCCTGTCATTGAAACAGTCTCTACAAGCAAACATCATGCTCCGCAAACTCGAGATAGCGCGCCACGGTCAAATCGCGTTATTATGGGTTGTCCAAAAAGCGTCTCATCTGCGCCAGTGGCTGCATAAAGTGCCAGGTAGGGCACCAACACTAGATGGACCAAAACGGATGCCCCAACAATTTCAACACAATTATGTTTTCTAAGTCGGTCAAAAACTTCAGCTAAATTCGCTGGTTGATGATCCGTTGCAACTCGCCAAATAAGCTGCCGTGGATTGAGGCACACCCAAACCGGTCAAACCGAGAACCAGCATTTCCGGAAGGCATTGGCTCGTTGCAGATCCGCTCTGCCCGTTTGCCGAAAGTTCAGTCATCACCGCCTGGCACAGCCCTAGCCAATACAGCACGCCGCTTTCTTTGGCCTCCCGCCGGATCAACCCTTGCTGGTATGCCGCTTCAATATCGTCGCGCAGACCTTGGTTTAGAGGATGTGAGCGCGATGTCGGTGAGCCCTGACTGCGCAGCAGCACCAGGGTCCGCTTTGGTTGCGTCAGGGCAAATTCCGCGACAACCCGCATCCCGCCAGCGATACGCTCGACAGGGTTTGTGATGGAGGCATTCGCCCGGGTCACCAGTTCTTCGACCTCGAGCCGGACTTCCTTGGCAATGGCGTTGGCGAAAGCCTGTTTGTCCGCAAAATGGTTGAAAAAACTGCCTTTGGCGACCCCCGCCTTTGCCACGACATCGTCAATCGGGATGGCGTCGATCGGGCGCTCTACAAGTAGTTCAAAACCCGCAGCGATCAAAGCGGCACGGGTGCGGGCCGAGCGGGAAGATAAACGGCGAGATGCAAAAGCGGAAGTCATTGCCGATTCATACTTGACTATATGGTCAATTGCAATCTATTTGACCAAATAGTCAAGTATGAATCGGGGAGGAGAGGCCATGCCGATCATCAAGATCGAGGACATATCGCATGTGCGCTTTGCCGCGCCGGACCTTGCCGCCATGCGGGCATTTCTTGACGATTTCGGAATGCAGACCTTCGAGGCTGACGGTCGGCTCTACGGCAAAGGCAGCGACGGTCGACCCTTCGTCCACGTGACCGAACCCGGCGAAGCAAAGTTCCTCGCAATGGGCCTGCGCGCAGAAACCATCGCCGACCTCGAAAAGCTTGCCCATGCTGAGGGCGTTGCAGTCGAGGACTTGAATGAACCGGGTGGTGGCAAGATCCTTCGACTGACCGACCCCGATGGCTATGGCGTTGAAGTCGTTGCCGGCCAATCGAAGGGCGAGGCTTCGCTTCCATTCGCCGACCCGCCGCGCAACACCGCAGCCACCAAACCGCGTTTCCGCTCCACCGTGCGGCTGGATGCCGCACCCGCGCATGTCCGCCGCATCGGTCACGCCGTGCTCAAGGTGCGCGATTTCCGGGTTTCGGAAAAATGGTACAAGGACCGCTTCGGCTTCCTGACATCTGATGAAGTGGAAGCGGCAAAGGATGTGCCCTTAGGCGCGTTCATGCGTTGTGACCGTGGGGACAAGCCTGCAGATCACCACACACTCTTCCTTGCACAACTGCCAGGGCCGCTCGGATTACTGCACGCCGCATTCGAAGTCGCCAATCTCGATGACCTGATGCTGGGCCATCAGCACCTCAAATCAAAGAAGCGCGAAGCTGCTTGGGGCGTCGGCCGCCACATCATGGGCAGCCAGGTTTTCGATTATTGGAAGGATCCGTTCGGAAACGAGCTGGAGCATTGGACCGATGGCGACTTGTTTACCGCTGCCGATCAGCCGCAGAAGCAGCCGATGAGCGCCCTGCTCGCCGTGCAATGGGGCGCGCCCCATCCGATGTTTGCAGGCAAGATGCCGCCCCCGCCGGGCCTTATTGCCTTTTTCACCGCCCTCAATATCCGCATCAAACGGCTGTTCAGCCGCCAGCCCAAAGGAAATCCCGCATGAAACTCGCAACCTACACAGCCAATGGTCAAACCCGCACCGGTATCGTCGTTGTTGACCAGATCATCGATAGCGGCGTCGAAGGCACAATGATAGACCTCATCCGCGATTGGGATGCTCTCAAATCCGGCCTTGAGGCCAAGGCGGCGGCTGGTGGCGGGGTTCCGTTGGCATCGGTGAAGTTGGAGGCGCCGGTGCAGCGCCCGGGCAAGATCTTTGCGATCGGCCTCAACTACGCCGACCATATCGAAGAATCGAAGATGGAAACCCCGCAGCGGCAGGTCTGGTTCACCAAGGCGCAGACCAGCGTCAATGCGCCTTTTGACGATATCGAAATCGCGACCGGCACTATGACCAATGATTATGAGGTCGAACTGGTGGCGGTGATTGGCAAGGGCGGCAAGCATCTGGGCGTCGAGGATGCCCCTTCAGCCATCTTTGGCTATTGCGTCGGCAATGATGTGACCGAGCGGATGTGGCAGCATGCCGGACCGCAATGGTCGCTCGGCAAAAGCTTTGACACCCACGCGCCGATGGGCCCTTGGATCGTGACCGCCGATGAGGTTTGTGATCCTCACAATCTGGGTTTGCGCTGCTTCGTCAATGGTGAGAAGCGGCAAGATTCGAACAGCAAACATCTCGTCTTCAACATCTGGCAACAGGTCGAACATCTTTCGGTTGGCATGACGCTGGAGCCCGGCGATTGCCTGTTCACCGGAACGCCGGGCGGTGTCGGCGCGGCAATGGACCCCCGCCAGTTTCTGAAGGCCGGTGATGTCGTGCGCTGCGAGATTGATGGTCTTGGCCATATCGAGGCCAAGATGGCCGCAGAAAGCTGAGACCGATGCTTCGCAAACTGGTTTACGTGACGATTGCTTCGCTCATCGCCGCAACGGTGATGGCATGGGTCAATCGCGATGCGCTGTTTGACCGGGCTATCCAGGCCAGGTTGCAGCAGCAGCCGGATCGCAGCTTCCTTGCGGATAAGGAGCATGTGCGCGTATTGATCTGCGGCACGGGTTCGCCAGAGATCAGCTCTGCCAAGGCGCAGGCCTGCACTTTGGTGTCGGCAGGCGGCCAGATGTTCCTGTTAGATGTGGGGGACGGTGCGGTTCGCTCGCTCGCGCATTCGAAAATTCCGGTGAACCAATTGGAACGGGTTTATATTACCCATTTCCATTCGGATCATTTCAACGACCTTGCGACGCTTATCAATGCAGGCTGGATCTGGGGACGCAAGTCGCCGCTTGAAGTGCAGGGGCCGGTTGGTACCAAACAGGTGCTCGATGGCTTCGCGCAGGCCTATGCGCTCGACGAAGGTTATCGCAGCACCAATATGCCGCACCTTGCGAAGAACCGTGCTGTCGCCTTTGGCGTACCGCTCGAAATCACCTTTGCCGAAGGGCAGCACGCTGTGCGGGTATATGACAAGGATGGGGTGACAATCGACGCCACGCTGGTTGCGCATGATCCGGTAAAACCGGCACTGGGCTATGTCCTCAAATATAAGGGCAAAAAAGTCTTCATCAGCGGCGATACCGAAGTCAGCCCGGTGAATATGGATGCGATGCGCGATGCCAATTTGGCGATCCACGAATCCTATGCTGCGCATATGGTGCGGCGCGCCATCCCGCAGATGAAGAAACTGGGGATGGACTTTGAAGCCACCGTTGCCGAACGAACCATCCCCTATCATGCCGACAATATGGCGCTTGCCAAACAGGCGCAGGAGGCCGGGGTGAAGCACCTGCTTCTCACGCACCTCATTCCCTATCCGGACAGCTTCGTCGTCCGGCAGATGTACACCGAAAATATGGCCGAACATTACAAGGGCAAGATCACGGTTGCGCAGGACGGGATGACACTGGTGCTTTGAATGCGCCCGAAAGGAGTAAATGCGATGACGGACTTCGACTGCGATGTGCTGATCGCTGGCGGCGGGCCGACGGGGGTAACGCTGGCGGTGCTGCTGGCCCGGCGCGGGGTGAAGGTGATCGTCGCGGAGAAGGAAGCGGATATCTATCCACTACCGCGGGCGGCGCATATCGACCATGAATGCATGCGCATATTGCAGGAAGCGGGCGTTGCCGACGATGTGATGGCCGGCAGTCGGCGGGTGTCCCGCTATGATTTCCTCAACGCCAAAGGCGATGTGCTGTTGCGCTTCGAAGGCTCGGACCAGCTTGGCCCGGGCGGCTGGCCGGTGGCGAACATGATCCACCAGCCCTCGGTCGAGGCCGCACTGCGCCGCTCACTGGCTGAATTTTCAAATGCAGAATTGCACAGCAGGTGGGAACTGAAATCCTTTGTGGATGAGGGCAAGGGCGTGACCGCACAAATCGCAACGCCCAATGGCGAAAGGACGATCCGGGCGCAGTATCTCGTCGGCGCAGATGGCGCGCGCTCGCCGGTGCGCAAGGCTGCCGGGATTGCGTTTGAAGACCTCAATTTCGAAGAGCCCTGGCTGGTGGTCGATGTATTGGTCGATGATTATTCACGTCTGCCCGATGCGAACCTGCAAATCTGCAATCCTGAAAGGCCGACCACTTGTGTGCTGATGGGCGAAGGGCGGCACCGCTGGGAATTCATGATAAAGCCGGGCGAGACGGCGGAGCAGGTGAGCGAGGACGCCTTCATCGAAAAGCTGCTCGAACCCTGGAATGTCAAAGGCGCCGTCCGGATGGAACGCAAGGCCGTCTATACCTTCCGCGCGCGGATTGCCGAGCAATGGCGAAAGGGCCGGATACTGCTCGCGGGTGACGCCGCGCACCAGACCCCGCCCTTTGCCGGACAGGGGATGTGCTCCGGATTAAGGGACGCGGCCAACCTCGCATGGAAACTGGCTGCGGTGATCAAGGGCGAGGCCAAAAATGCACTGCTCGACAGCTACCAACCCGAACGTGCCCCCAATTTGCGCGCAACGATCGACATGGCGATCATGATGGGTCGTACCGTCTGCATCACCAGCAAATGGGGCGCATTTTTGCGCGACATGAAGTTCAAACTTGCCCGGATGCTTGGCAAATTGCCTGATGGTCCGCCAGCCTATCCGCCTGTTTCAACCGGTGCGATCCTTGCGGGAAGTGCAGCCGCAGGAAGCTATTTTCCGCAATTTGCATCGCATGACGGCCGTCGGACCGATGATCTTCTGGGCCATCAGCATTGGTTGATCTCAAAAGCGGATTTGGACAGCGCACCATTTGCGCCATTTTCGGAACAACTCCGTAGCTGGCTCCAGCGGACGGGGGTTGAGGCAGCATTGGTTCGTCCGGACAAATATGTTTTTGGTTCCGGCGATCCCGAACATTTGCGCGAAGCATGGAATTTGACCCTCGGCGGTTGAGGGTCGACCGCAGACCGAAACCCGTTTGCTGGAGCTATTCCTCCAATCGGGTGGCCATCAGGCGCACGGCCTCGGGCTCAGAAACCACCTCGGCATATTTGGCCTGCAGGTCGAAGAGATTGGACTCATGCGGTGCCGGATGGCGGTCTCCGCAGGCATCACGAACTACAAAAGGTGCAAAACCGTGTTGGAGGGCATCAAGGGCAGTCGCCCGGACGCATCCCGATGTCGACATTCCGGTGATCAGCAGTGTGTCGATTTGTTTGTCGCGAAGCGCAGCGGCAAGATTTGTTCCGAAAAAGGCGGAGGCATATTGTTTCGAAATGACCAATTCGCCTGCTTCGGGCCTAAGCGTCGGTGGAAAATCGCCCAGTGGTGAGCCTTTATCGAACGCGCTAAGTGCTGGGATTTTCTTGTAGAATAATCCGCCATCGGCACCACCGCGTTGATAGACGACATTGGTGAAAATCACCGGAACCCCCGCCGCGCGAGCCGCCGACAACAATCGTTCGTTGCTGGCAAGCGCATCTTCTGCGCCCGCATAGAGCGGCGAATCCTTGTCGAGATACGCCATCACAAAATCGACAATCAGCAGGGCCGGTTTTTGGCCAAACGGCAAGTGGCCGTTGAAGGCGCCCGAATAGTTGGCCGATAGGTCGTCGGCTTCAGACATCAGATGGCACCCGCCGCTTTCAGTTCCTCAATCTCCTGCCCGGACATGCCGAGCAACTGCCCATAAACCTCATCATTATGCTGCCCGACTACCGACGGCGCCGGAGAGCGAACGCCACTGGGAGTAGCCGACAGTTTCGGGAACGCTCCCTGCATCTTGAGTTTGCCAAAGCGTTCGGTTTCCACCTCGATGATCGCTTCGCGCGCCTTGAAATGTGGGTCAGCCAGCATCTCCGGTGCCCGATACACGCGGCCTGCGGGAATCGAATAAGCAATCATCAGCGCATCGACTTCGTCGACCGTCAGTGTCTTTGTCCAGGCATTGATCAGTTCATCAAGCTCCAACTGGTTCTGCCCGCGCGCCAGATGTGTGGCGTAGCGTTCGTCGGTCCCCAGTTCAGGCCGCCCCATCGCTTCGGCCAGCCTTTGCCAAAGCGAGTCCTTGTTCGCGCCGATCATATATTCGCCATCTTTGCAGATATAGACGTTCGACGGTGCGATGCCGGGAAGGATCGAACCTGACCGTTCGCGGATAACCCCTTCATGGGCATATTCGGGCACGAGTCCTTCCATCACCTGCAGCACGCTTTCATAGAGCGCCGCATCGACAATCTGGCCCTTGCCGGTCTGGTTGCGATGGTGCAGCGCCGCAAGCACGCCCATGCAGCCATAAGTGGCCGTTAGCGTATCGCCGATCGAAACGCCCATGCGGCTGGGTGGTCTGTCAGGTTCGCCGACAATATAGCGCCAGCCGCCCATCGCTTCACCAATGCCGCCAAAGCCTGCACGATCCGAATAGGGCCCGGTTTGGCCATAGCCGGACATGCGCGCGATGATCAGGCCCGGCTGTTCGGCCAAGAGCTGTTCGGGCGCGAGACCCCATTTTTCCATCGTGCCGGGTTTGAAATTCTCGATGAGAATATCGGCAGTCGCAATCAGCTTGCGTACCAGTTCCTGACCCTCGGCAATGCGCAGATTGGCAGAGACGCACTTCTTGTTGCGGGCAATAACTTCCCACTGAACCTTGTCTTTGCCCTGCCCCCAGACGCGCATCGGGTCGCCCGCACCGGGCGGTTCAACCTTGATGACGTCCGCACCCATATCGCCGAGCAATTGGCCGCAAAAGGGGCCCGCCAAAAGCTGACCCATCTCGACAACACGCAATCCTTTTAACGCGCTCACTCTGCTGCCTCCAGCATCGGCCAGACAGGCTGGACAGGTGCCTTAAGGCCGGTTTCCGCCTCGCAATTGGCGCGCAGAACTTCGATGCCCGGGCCATAGTTGAACAGCGGCAATGTGCCGCGCTCGCTGCGCAATTGGGCGCGCAGGGCTTCGGTAGCGGAGCTGTCTACCACGCCATGTTCGCTGGCCACCACACCATAGGCTTTTGCGCCTTCCGCGGTAACGAGGCCTTGTACGATTTCCTTGGCGACCAGAGCCGGATCGCGCTCGAGCGGATCACCCCAGCCGCCGCCACCCCAGGTGATGAAGTGCAACTGGTCTCCTTCCTCGACCTGCACTTCCTCCACCTTGTTGCCAATGATCTGCGAAGTGCCATCGGCCTTTTCGAGGATCTTGCGCGCGCGCTTGCCCGGCTCACCGCCATTGACGCCCCAAGGCGGCACAAACCAGCGATCGTCGTGGATGGAGATCGTACCGGGGCTGAGGAAGCGATAGGTCATGTGGATGCCGTTGCCACCGCGATGCAGACCCGCACCCCCGCTATCCGGTTCGGTTTCGTAGCGCTCGATCAACAACGGGAAATAGCGCTCCAGAAATTCGTTGGGCACATTGGTAAAGCCCGGCCATAGCGAATGGCCATCCGGTCCGTCACCCATCGGTCGGCCCGGGACACCACCGAAACCGATCTGGAAGAGCTGGAACCAATCACCCTTCTTGTCATGGCCCGAATAGAAAAGATGGGGGCTGGAGGAAAATCCGGCCGCATTCAGGAATTCCGGCGTTTTTTGGCCCAATAGTCCGCCTAGAATGTCGAAAATGCGGCCAAGCGCATGGGTGCGACCCGAAAGCGCTGCGGGGAATTTGGGTTTGAGGAGCGAGCCTTCTGGGATGCGCACATCGATCAAATCGTAAAAGCCGTCGTTGAACAGGATCTGCGGATCGAAGACCATGATCATGTAGATGCCGAAGAACATCTTGAACATGTTTTCGTTGAGATAGAAGTTGATCGAGGC